>OKSG01000109.1_pt1 | contig 67384 bp, 81 predicted proteins | sample 1606411 | NCBI WGS metagenome assembly OKSG01 (sample SAMEA3879586, study PRJEB24766) | human gut metagenome | biome: human-associated habitat; feature: feces | place: USA | collected 1985/1987
CCTGGGCTATAAGATAAAAGGCTTTCAGCCTTGAGCTGCGCAATGAATGCCTGCTTTGTTCATAACTCTACAGAAATGAACAAAAATCAACTACTAATCCGCCTTGTTTATTAATACTTCAATCGTTTTTCTAACCCGTCTTGCAGTAGTCACAGGGTGGCAATACTCTTCTATATGTACTGTTCCTCCCATAGATACTGCCTCATTGTGGTGCGTCATGGCACTTTTTACATTCTCCCTTGCCGAAAAGTGATATTCACGGATTCCTGTTTCGGCGGCAATGCGGGCAATGTTGTTTTCGTTCACTCCGCATCCCGCCAGTAAGGTGATGCGCCCTGCTGCCTGTTGCTGCAACTCTTTCAGCAAAGGGATGCCTTGTTCTGCCGTGGACTGCTGCCCGGAAGTAAGGATACGGCTGCATCCTAATTCAATAATCTGCTCCAGTGCTTCCTGTGGATTGCGGCATACATCAAAGGCGCGGTGGAAGGTGACGGGCATACCTTGCGAAGCCTCCATAAGTTGCTCCATAAGCGGTATGTCTATATCACCTTTGGCAGTGAGGCAGCCGAATACTAATCCGTCCGCTCCCAGCCTGTGAGCGTTACTGATATCTTTCAGCATGATGCGCTGTTCGATGGGAGAATACAGAAAATCTCCGCCACGCGGGCGGATAATGACGTGCAGCAGAGTATTGTTCAATACTTCGCGTGCAATAACAATGTCTCCGTAGGATGGGGTAGTACCGCCTTCCGGTATCCCTGCGCATAACTCCACCCGATTTGCTCCCCCTGCCTGGGCGGCAAGGCAACTCTCTACGGAGTTGGCACAAACTTCAAATTGATATTGCTCCATAACTTTTATAATGCAAGAAATGATAATGATGTCTATCCTGTTGTCATTCTGAGCGAAGAATAACAGATAACCTCTGCAAAAATATTAAAAACTCCGTGAACTCTGTGTCTTCTGTGGTGAAATAAAAGAGGCGGAGAATCAATTCCCCGCCTCTTATCATCTATTTCAAACTTTACAATTTACTTCGCATAGCTTACAGCGCGTGTCTCACGGATTACCGTGATTTTCACCTGTCCCGGATACGTCATCTCATCCTGTATCTTCTTCGCTATTTCACCGGAAAGGTTTTCTGTCTGCTTGTCGTCAATCTTGTCGGCACCAACGATTACGCGCAACTCACGACCTGCTTGGATAGCATAAGTCTTTGTCACACCCGGATAAGACATTGCCAACTGCTCCAGATCATTCAGGCGCTTGATGTAAGCCTCAACGATTTCGCGGCGTGCTCCCGGACGTGCACCTGAGATGGCATCACATACCTGTACGATAGGTGCCAGAAGGCTTGTCATTTCCACTTCGTCATGGTGAGCACCAATGGCGTTGCAGATGTCCGGTTTTTCTTTGAACTTCTCAGCCAGCTTCATACCATAGAGTGCGTGCGGCAATTCCGGCTCTTCATCGGGCACTTTACCGATGTCATGCAGCAATCCGGCACGTTTGGCTTTCTTCGGGTTCAGTCCCAGTTCCGATGCCATCACAGCGCAGAGGTTGGCTGTTTCGCGAGCATGCTGCAGCAGGTTCTGACCATAAGAGGAGCGGTATTTCATCTTACCGATAATACGGATCAATTCAGGATGCAAACCGTGGATACCGAGGTCAATCGTGGTACGTTTACCGGTTTCAATGATTTCTTCTTCCACTTGCTTGCGCACTTTGGAAACTACTTCTTCGATGCGTGCGGGGTGGATACGTCCGTCAGTCACCAACTGGTGCAAAGCCAGACGGGCAATCTCGCGGCGAACCGGGTCGAAGGCTGACAATACGATTGCTTCCGGAGTATCATCCACAACGATTTCAACGCCTGTAGCTGCTTCCAATGCACGGATATTACGACCTTCGCGACCGATGATGCGGCCTTTGATTTCATCCGATTCTATATGGAATACGGTAACTGAGTTTTCGATGGCAGTTTCCGTAGCCACACGCTGGATGGACTGTATCACGATGCGTTTGGCTTCCTTGCTTGCAGTCAGCTTGGCATCGTCCATAATGTCGTTGATGAAGGACTGTGCCTGCGTTTTGGCTTCCTCTTTCAAAGATTCTACCATACGCTCTTTAGCTTCTTCGGCGGAGAGCCCGGAAATGGTTTCCAGTTTTTCGATTTCCTGCTGTTGCAGTTTGTCCAGTTCTTCCTTCTTCTTATCAATAATCACTAATTGGGCTTCCAGGTTTTCTTTCACCGCTTCGGCTTCCGATTTCTTGCGCTGTATCTCTTCCTGGCGTTGGTTCAGCACCAATTCGCGTTGTTTCAACTTGTTCTCCGCTTGCTGAATTTTCTGGTTGCGGATTGCTACTTCTTTCTCCAAGTCTGCCTTTTTGTTCAGGAACTTTTCCTTTACTTCGAGCAGCTTATTCTTCTTAATCACTTCCGCTTCAGTTTCGGCTTCCTTCAGGATGTTGTCATATTTGGACTTCAAACCATGTTTGAAGAACATGTACGACAGAAATCCACCGATAATGAAACAGGCAATGGATACTAGTATTGTTACTGTCATTTCAATTTGTTTTAAAAATATAAATAAAAAGCGCACTGTAGAAAAGTCGCCTCCGTTTTTTGGAGGTCACTTTTACACAGTGCGCGGGGTTTCTTAATCTTTTGCTGGCTCTGGGTTCTTGAAAAGTCTTCCGGGCGTTTACAGTCCCTTAAAGTATGTTTCCAACACCTCTGTCAGTTCTTCTATTTTGTCGGCATACGGTCGAGTGTCGTTTCGGTTTCTCATTTTCAGATTCTCCAAAGCAAATTGATAGGCCACCATGGCTATAATCTTCTCAGGAGTCACATTCTGGTAATGTTCTCGATACGCATTGAGCCGTATATCCACCTGTTTGGCGGCTTCTCTCACCATTTCTTCCTCTTCACGCAATATGGTGAGGGGATAGGTGGAGCCTGCCATCTGTAGGTTTATCTTTATCTTATCGTTCATACATCTTGTTATTCATTCAACAAAGCGATGCATTTATCGACTTCACGCACTAATTTGGACAATCGCAGTTTCGTCTCTTTTACGTCGCTGCCGTTAAGGCTGATTGTCATTGCTGTTTTTAGGTTCGTATAGTCGCCTTCCAAAGCTTCATATTCAGCATGTACCTGCTCGCATTCTTCTTGTTTAGTTTTTAGAAGTTGCTTTAGTTCAGCATTTTCGCGTCTCAATTCGTCATGTAAAAAGACTAAATGACGCAGTCTCGCTTCAAAGGTACTTAATCGCTTCTTTTCTTCGTCAGTCATTACTATACCAAAATTGTACACAAAAATACAATTAACTTGGAGATTACAAAAACTTTTCAGGGAAAAATGTTGCCTGAGTATCGAAATAATATGAAAACGGTACTTATGCGGACTGAAAAGGGTTTGTTTGGCGGATGCTTAAAACTATTCCTATTCTTACAAGAAACTAATCCCAGCACTGCGATGAACTAATATTTTTCTTGCATCTTATTATTCATTCAACAATTATAAAAGTTTCCTACAACAATTATATTTCTTTCTTACAACATCTGTTGTAGGAAACTATAATATATATAGTATGAATAATAAGATGCAAGAAAAATATTAGTTCATCGCGGTGCCGGGATTAGTTTCTTGCAAGGTAGGGATTAGTTTCTTGCAGCGTAGGGGTTGGCTTTTTGCAATGGTGGAATTATTCGTCTCTATTAGGGTTTTGAATCAAATGGACTATTTCAATTCCCCTCCTCCAGTTGGAGGAGGGGTGCCCGTAGGGTGGGGTGGTAGGTGAGAAAAGAAGTCCTTAATGTTCTTATTAATAGGTATTTTATTGTTTTGCCTACCACCTCCCCCTACGGGTGCTCTTCCTCCGGGGAGGAGGAGAATTAAGATAGTATCGCTTATCATTTGCTCCCTTTCTTATCACTTGTGAATTAATTCCGGAGTATTCGTACCTTCTCGAAAGCTTTCTTTTTGTTTTCTATAAATTAATTTATAAAATAATTTGGTTTATAGAATAAACTACTTATATTTGCACCGGAGTTCGAACCCGAAATGTATGATTATTGTAGAAATTTAATTGGTGTACAGTTATGAAAACGATTGGTTTTAAATGGGTTGCATTGTTTGTTGTAAGCGTATGTGTGGTCTCGGCATCAGCACAGGGCGACTTGACAGTGAAAGTGAAGAACATTCGTTCTGCAAAAGGAAAGGTGATGATTGCTGCCGATAAAGGGCAATATGCAATGGTGGATGCTACGGGTGATACGGCAACTCTTGTATTAAAAGAGATGCCCGAAGGAAAATGCAAATTGTATGTGTATCACGATGAAAACGGCAATTATCAACTGGATCGGGAAGACGGGGTGCCAGCAGAGAATTGCGCGATTGTAGATTTAGACATGACGGCTGAAACAAAAACGATTGATATAGAGCTGAAAGATGTAAAGGCCTTACAGGACAAAGCAAAAAAATAATTTTATATATAAAGAGAAACACTGTTATGGAAGACAAGAAAATGACTGAAAAGGAGAGTTTGGAGCTTATCACGCAGATGATACAGAATAGTAAGAAAAACCTTCGGTTGGGGAATGTGAATATTCTTTTGCTATGGGGGTATCTTTGTGCGATAACTGCGCTTGTGGTTTATGTTCTGATTTTGATAACTGGTAATCCGCTTTGGAATTGGGTCTGGTTGGCTATACCGGTTATTGGTTTTCCGGTGATGTACTGGTTGAAGAAAAAGGAAGATAAGCCGGTTTTGACTTACACGGATAAGGTTTTACTTGCTATCTGGAGCAATATCGGGCAATATGGAATTGGTATTTCTATAATAGCCGCTCTCTATTTTGACTCCATGTTATTATTGCTGCCGATTATTCTGCTGCTGTGCTCATTGGGAGTTAATATTACGGGGAGCATTATAAATGATTCATGGATGAGAAATGCTGCTGGTTGTGTATTGGCAATATCCGTGGTTATGATATCGCATATCTTGTTTAATCCGCCTGAATTCAACTTTATGTATCCTGCTTTTGCTGTTTGTTTTATTGTTATGCTGATTATTCCCGGGCATCGGTTGAACAGAAGACACACAAAAGAATAATTGCATTAAATCAATAAATTATGGAAGATAGAAAAATAACCGAGCAAGAGAGTTTAGAACTCATTTCTCAAATGATACAGAATACACGTCGTAATCTAGATGCGGGTAGCGGAAATATATTTCTGTTGTGGGGATATATTGGAACCATAGCGACTTTAGTTGTGTACGCAGGCTTATGTTTTACAAAAGACCCTCATTGGATGTGGGGCTTTTGGGGAATACCTGTTATTGGAATTCCTTTGGGAATATATTTAGAACATAAATCAGAGAAACGGGCTAAAGCCTATTCGGATAAGGTATTGACTGAAATATGGCGTATACTGGGTGGACTTTGTATGGCTGTGGCAATAGGAGCTACCTGTATGAAACAGTTTGAATTTATCTTGCCGTTAGGAACATTGATTATGTCGTTGGGGAGTATTATTACAGGTGTTATTGTTCGCTACAAGGCTTTTTATCTTTTTTCGTTAATCGGGTTGGCGATAGGCTTGTATATGGTGTTTGCAGCAATGGGAGAAAATGCTCCTACCTATGTTTCTTTACTTTGTTTCGCTGTGGCTGCTGTCTTTGCAATGATTATTCCCGGGCACATGCTGAATATTGCCGCGAAGAAAGAAAACTATGTTTCAAATAAATAATTAGGAGGAACTACGATGAACTCACTTCTTGGTTGTCTTCTCATTGGAAACATGGTGTTGCTGGCTTTCTTGCTGGTAAAGGTGCTCGATCTTACAGATTATTAACTTCTAAAGTTGACATGAAATGATGGATGTTGGTGTGTATATGATTTCGGATAAATAAAATAGTTGGTAATGGATAATAAAAATATGACTGAGAAAGAGAGTTTGGAACTCATCACTCACATGATACAGAACGCAAAGTACAAGATGGCTGAGAATGCTGGAATGCCTTTTCTGATATGGGGATATTTGTGTACGGTGATATCTCTGGTGATTTGGTTTCTCCTGAAAGAAACCGGTAATTACAACTGGCAATGGATGTGGTTCCTGTTGCCCGCGATTTCTTTTCCTGTCACCTTGTGGATAAACCGGAAGAAGCAGAAGATGGCACGAACCTATATCGACCGGATATTAGGGTACGTCTGGACCGTGTTCGGATTGGGTGGTTTTCTGATAACCTGGGTGGCCATCTTCTATTGGAGTTTGCCTGTCTTGTTCATCATACTGTTGATAATGGGAATGGGTACGGCATTGACCGGTCTGATTGTAAACATGAAGGTAGTGACTATAGGAGGAACTTTGGGAGCTCTGTCGTCATTAGGTTGTCTCTTTATACACGGCTTCGACCAGATATTGCTTTTTGCCTTGGCTTTTATTTTTATGATGGTTATTCCGGGACATTTCCTGAACTATAAAGTGAAGAAAGGAGGCGGTGCGTGACAAAAAGTCGTTTCGAGAATTTCCTGACCTCTTGGAAGTTCTTTTTGTTACTTGTACTTTTGCAGTTCCTTTTGATGCCGGTGGCGACGAAAGGCTTTAAGTTTGAGGCTGCGGGAGATTTGATATTTTATACACTGGGGCATGCCTTTATTATGGATATGTATCCTTATGCTGTTTATTTTCAGATAGTAATGATACTGACTTTGGTGGCTGTTATTGTCTGGAGAGGTAAGTTCGGCAGATGTTTTATGGCGATTGCAGGGTGTTTCTATCTGCTGTATGCCGTGATACAGAATATGGCTGTGACGGAACAGTACGGTTTCAGCATGGGTTGGGTATGTCCCTATTTGCATTGTTGAGTAGTAAACGAAAGAAAAACGAATGATATGTTTAAAGAACTGAACCCTTTGCTCCACTCTGAGCTGCGTTTAGCGGTGATGTCGTTGCTTATTGGCGTCGAAGAGGCAGACTTTGTCTTTATCCGCCAACAAACAGGGGCAACGGCCGGTAACCTCAGCGTGCAGATTGACAAGCTCAATAAGGCAGGCTATGTGGAGGTGACAAAGACGTTCAAAGGAAAAATGCCTTGTACTCTCTGCAAGATTACGCCGCAGGGGGTGGACGCCTTTGAGGAATATGTGGAGGCACTGAAAACGTATATTATTAAAAAATAAAAAGATACTGTATGAGAATTTTAGTCACTTACGCTGTTCAGGGCGAGTTTACGGAATTGAAATTTCCCGGATTGATAGGGGAGGAAGAAGTACACGTTGGGTATCTCCGTACGGGGGTAGGAAAAGTGAAGTCGGCGTATTATCTTACCGAGGTGATAAATCAGGGACAACCGGATCTGGTGATAAATGTCGGCACGGCAGGAAGCATCGACCGCCAAGTGGGTGATATATTGGTATGCCGTCATTTCATCGACCGTGATATGGCGAAGCTTGCCAATCTGGGTGTGGAGTATGAGATAGACTCTTCTGCTTTGCTTGCCGAAAAGGGATATTGTATGCATTGGGCAGGAGAAGGGGTTTGTAATACGGGTGATACTTTCCTGACGGAGTTGTCGGATGTGAAAGGCGATGTTGTCGATATGGAAGCTTTTGCGCAGGCATTTGTGTGCCGTGCCAAGAAAGTACCTTTCATTGCGGTGAAGTATGTGACGGATATCATCGGACAGAATTCCGTGAAGCATTGGGAAGATAAGCTGGCTGATGCACGCAAGGAGTTAGGGGAGTTTTTTGAGAAGATTGGTGGGGTGGTTAAATGATAATTTATTTCAGCGTCTTGAACGATAGAATATGATACGTCACTCCTGCAGCAATAATCAGAAGCAATATCTTCATCCATAGATAGGGAATGATGAAGAAAACACAGTATAGCATTGTGATCCACATCAAGGAGATGGAGATAATCTTTGCCCGTAAGGGAATGGCTTTGTTTTCGCGGAAGTTGCGAATATAAGGACCGAGATGTTTTTGGTTCAGTAACCATGCGTATAAGCGGGGGGAACTTTTGAAGTATAGTGCGGCAGTGAGTAGTAAAAACGGTGTGGTGGGCAGCAGCGGCAGGAAGATGCCGAGGATGCCGAAAGTTAAAGAAATTGTACCAAGCGTGATATAGAGAGTTTTCATGCCGCAAAAGTACTCTTTTTTTGTTTACGGGAAAAGTCCGGATGATTTTGTGAGGAAGAATATCTGGAATTCTTTCCTCACGGTGGGCTTAAAAATATAACCTTTTGTAATACAGTATTCGTTTTAAATGCTTATGTTTGCGGAAGTATATCAATAAAGTCAAGCCATGAATTTCCACAAGGCCACCCTTATATTGTTGTTGATGCTCTGCAATGCATTTGTTGCATTGGCACAGACTGCCGCAGACTCTTTAGTAATTGTTACTGCCAACTGGAATACCACTCCTATGGGAAAGGGCATTCTTCTCCGTGAAGCGGAATTCACCTCTTTGTATGGTGTCCCCCAACACATCGCTATCCTGGAAATAAAACCTGAGCAGCATCGTTTTGACATCCTTGTTCATTCACCTAAAGAAGAGACGAGCAGTGCCGCCCGTCGTTCGGGAGCAGTGGCAGCCATCAATGGCTCTTATTTCAACATCAAGCAGGGAACATCTGTCTGTTATCTGAGGAAAGACGGCGTAGTGATAGATACCACCGCTACCGGCGTACTCAGTACCGTCTCTACCGGTGCTGTGCGCATCAGTAAAGGGAAACTGGATATTATCCCCTGGCATAAACAGAATGAAAAAACTTGCGATCTGAAAGAGGGCAGTATCCTTTCTTCCGGTCCGCTGATGCTGCTGGATGGAAAAGATTGTGACCTTTCGGCTTGCAATCGCTCATTTGTCAGAACCAAGCATCCGCGTAGTGCGGTGGCCGTGATGAAGGATGGAAGTATCTTCCTCATTGCAATAGCCGGTCGTTTCGCAGGTAAGGCAGAGGGTATCAATATCCCCGAACTGACACATCTGCTTCGCGTATTGGGTGCCGAGAAAGCCTTGAATCTCGATGGTGGCGGTTCTACCACCCTTTGGAGTGCGTCCGCACCGGATAATGGTATTGTAAATAAGCTCTGCGACAATAATCTCTATGACAATAAAGGAGAGCGTAAAGTGGCCAATTCACTTTGCGTTTACGAATAAAAGCAGAAGATTCCGCCCGTAATCCATCTATTTTTTGTACTTTTGTGCCGTGCCGAGGTGACATCAGGTGCGACAACAGACAGAGTATTTTCTTAATCAGTGTATTAATAAGAGTATGTATACAGTTATTAAACGTATGGAAATATCGGCTGCCCACAGTCTGAAACTTTCCTATCGCAGCAAATGTGAGAATCTGCATGGTCACAACTGGATTATCACAGTCTACTGCCGTTCCCGGGAACTCAATGCCGATGGAATGGTGGTTGATTTCAGTCACATCAAAGAGACGGTGAAAGAGAAGCTCGACCACCGGAATCTGAATGAAGTTCTTCCTTTCAATCCCACTGCCGAAAATATAGCCCGATGGATATGTGAGCAAATTCCTACCTGTTTCAAAGTCGAGGTACAGGAGTCCGAATCCAATGTTGCCGTATATGAGAAAGATTAATGAGATTTTTTATAGCTTGCAGGGAGAGGGGTATCACACCGGTACACCGGCTGTCTTTGTCCGTTTCTCCGGCTGTAATCTGAAGTGTTCATTTTGTGATACACAGCATGAGGAGGGCACGTTTATGTCGGATGAAGAAATCGTAGCGGAGATACGGAAATATCCTGCTGTTACGGTTATCCTGACGGGCGGGGAACCTTCCCTCTGGATTGATGAGGCTTTTATAGATTGTTTGCATCAGGCTGGCAAGTATGTGTGTATCGAAACAAACGGTACACGTTCGTTGCCGGAGAATATCGATTGGGTGACTTGTTCGCCCAAACAGGGAGTGAAGCTGGGTATTACCCGTATAGATGAAGTGAAGGTGGTGTACGAAGGACAGGATATAGGAGTATATGAGTTGCTTCCTGCCGAACATTTCTTTTTGCAGCCTTGTTCGTGTGCCAATACGACGGAGACGGTGGCATGTGTGATGCAACATCCCAAATGGCGGTTAAGTCTGCAAACGCATAAGCTGATTGATATTCGTTAGATTGATTGTTACGTATTAGATTGACTGTTACGCAAATGTAACAGGAATGATATCTTTCTTTTCTTTTTTACCGTTTACTTTGCCACGAAATAAAATTGTAAATGAGAGAGAATATGAAATCAATTCGTTTTTGTCCCTGATGTTCCTGCTGGATTTGCTGGCAGTGAAGGGATATGCAACCGACCAGCCGGTCAAAAAAGAGATTACCGTAAAGGGTGTGGTGACTGATGGTGTCAATTTCACCCAAACAGATGAAAAAGGACGTTGATTTGAGGTGATATTCTGTTGATATAAGGATAAAAAAATAAAGAGAGAGAAACGAATTTCGTTTCTCTCTCTTTATTTCTGCACGGGAGGAGAGGCTCGAACTTTCTTTTCAATCTTCCTTTCTTTTATATCTACTGATTATCAAGTATATACATTCTCCTGTTAATACTAATTTTATTACTATTTGTCCCATCTTTGTCCCTGGAAAATGGACATAATAGATTTGTAATCAGAATATTATCATTAATATTTTTTGATTATATACTCTATTTCCCCAAATCTGATCCGCTTACACCGGCACATCCTACATTTTCGTCCTCTTGGACATTCGTTTTTTTGGCTACCATATTTTCAATGGTTCTTTGTTGTGATAACATTGTTTCAGATTGAATCATTTTCTCGTCTATCATTTTCTCCATCGTTCTTTGTTGAGATAGTATTGCTTCAGATTGTGTTTGAAGCAAATCAAGAATATTTCGGTTAATTATAACCTCTTCTCCTTGGTTATATTTGTTGGGCGAGGGAGAGGGCTTGTTGGGCGTATCTTCAACTTCGGTTATATAACTATCTATATTCCCAAAATACGATTGAATGAGCTTTAGTCTATCTTCAGAGAATCGCTTTTTGCCCGCTAAAACAGCTGATAAATAAGGTTGTGTGCAAGACAATAACCCTGCAAGCTCTTTCTGTGTATACCTTTTCTCTTTTAGAAACCTTTGTAAATCAAATACTTTCATGATATGTTGAAATTATTATTTAAAATATAACCTTATTTGTTTGGTTATATAATTTTTTATTGGTTATATTTGCAGTATAAATATAAGACTAAAAATGATACTAATCATGAAGGAAGAAAAGAATTTAGGAAAAATGGTATTTAAAGACTATTATGATTCTTTGTCGGATGTAGATAAGGAAACAGTACGAACCCTTATTCTATCGGAAAGTGGGATGTCATATCCTACATTCTATTACAAATTGCGGAATGGTACATTTAAACCATTGGAACTGCGATTAATTAATAAAATCATTAATAACTTGTTCAAGAAACAAATACCAGAGGAATCGGCTACTTTCATAAATGAGCAGTTCAATGAGGCTGGCAAAATGATTGCTGATATAAAGTTGGAGAATTATGCATGTATTAAGTAATATCGAATTTTATAATACTCCTTGTGGTGATGTAATCGTAAAGGAAGTAAATAAACCTGCGCGAGTCTTGAATGATCAAGATAGAGAACTCATTGAAGCGATGTTAGCTATTATTAGCGATCGGTATCCCCAAGCACATAAATCCTTGATGGAGTTATATTCAAAGAGCTCAATGAACAGGATATATTATGAATTCCGAGTTGTACACCGTTTCATCAGGTGTAATTTTGGTGAGTTTGACCAGCTGAACTTTGATATCAATGCTTTTGGTCAGTTTAACTTTGAAGAAGTTAAATGTCCCCTTCGAGGCGAATGTTCTTTAGAAGGAGTTGTCTGTAAGCCTGATCTTGATCTAAATCTTACGGAACGGGAAAAGGAGGTATTTCGAATGATTGCGGCCAATATGAAAACGGAAGATATTGCGGCAAAGCTTGCCTTATCCAAATTTACTATTATCCGGCATCGAGAAAACATCAAAGCTCGATTGAGCTTGCGTGATATCCCGGAAATGATTACTTACTGGCATGTTCACCACCTAAAATAGGATATATAATTTATCTGGATGAAAAAGAATAATATAAAACCAAATAAACAATACAATGATTATGATAGAGGAACGAGATAAAGCAATGAGGGAGCTTATTAAGCACGTTGAAGCTGTTTGTAAAGAGTATGATATTGCAATAGTACTGAATGTATGTGTTGAGCATGAAATTAAAAAAGGCACTATTACACAAAATCTTGCACAAGATGTATATGGAAATAGGGAAACACTAAAACGTATGCTTGCAGGAGCAATTCTGCACTCGAAAGGTTTTAGAACATTATTGATTGATTCTTTTGAACTTTCAGAAAAAATGTCTACAGGAGAGCTTGCTTTGAAAAAGGAAAACATGAATTGAAAGAAAATACTCTGTAAAGGGTAGATTTTATAATTAACAATTTAATATGCCAGCTGAAAGGACAGCTGTTGGGTCAGCCCCAGGTTAGGGTTTTTAGTACCGGGGTGGTTCCCGGTACTTTTAAAAATAGAGATATGAAGAAGAAAGAATATACTGGTTATAGTGTAGTAACGGAAGATATGACTACTGCTTTGTTTTGGAGTGGTAATTTTGATGCTTGCAAGCAATCCTGTCATAAGGGCAATGTTGTGGTTCGAGAATATAGAGAAAAGATAGGTTACAAAGTTTGGATTACATGGAATAAGTGGGACGAACCATTTGCTTTTAGGTTCAAAAGACGGGAGATAAAAGTTTTATGGCTGTACATAAAATGGATTAATATCTATACCGAGAAATGGGAACATGAAGTCTTTTGGAAACCGAATAATTAATTTAACATAATAGATAAATGAATATGGAATCAAAATTTAAAGTAGGTGACAGAGTGAGAATATTAGATTGTCCAGTCATGCCGGATATAGTAGGAAAGTCAGGTGTAATAAGACATAGGCAAGGTGATTTATATCGTGTTGAAGTCGATGGTAAAGTCATTCCAGACTATGCTTTGGAAGTTGATATAGAACTTATACCAGCTAACCCTTTTGGGGAAAGCAATGAACTTATTTCCAAATTATTAAAGGAAAATAATTTGGAAATAATGCATTTGGAAATGTATCTCGATACGCAAAATGTTGTGTGCGTGGAAAGAACTACCTATGACGCTATGTGCTATAAGGACATAGCTTTAAAGGCTTTTCTCGAATGCGAAGGTTACGATGATTTTGAAAGAGCAATTAGCGAATGACGAATAAGATGGAAGCTAAATTCAAAATAGGAGAAACATTAATAATAACCGATCATTCCAATAAATCGAAAAGAGGTAAGGAGGTAGTTGTCATTGATATTTTCCATTTCGTCCGGAAATCGAAAGTGTCAGAATCTGTGGTTGATCTATGGGAATATAAGGTGAGAAATGGAATAAGGTCAATAGGATGGATTTCTGAATGCCATTTAGAACCATTATAATACAATAATGAACATAAATCAAATATATAACGAAGATTGTCAGGAAGGAATTAAACGCCTCCCTGATGCAAGTATAGACTGTATCTTGACTGACCCACCATATTTGTATTTGAAAGGACAAAAATTGGATCGTCCGTTTGATGAACAGTCCTTATTCCTTGAATTTGCACGTGTCTTAAAACCTACCGGATTTATAGTGTTATTTGGGCGTGGTACTTCATTTTATCGGTGGAATACCTTATTAGACAAGGTGAGGATATATAATGGCAAATACGGTTACCTGTATGAATTTAATGGGAAGCGTTTTTTTAACGACATTGAAATTGGAATTGAGGCATTGAAAAATCCACTATTACAATTTAAGGAAGAAATTGTATGGCATAAGGGGCACTTTTCATCTCCAGTATTGCCTATTGGAAGAATACATGAGACAATATCACTCCATACTATCAATGGGAAAATAAATGCTTCTAAAATAAATTATATTGAAATGAAGAAATATAATATTGATGAGATTGTAATGAGTATAAAAAGGTTAAGGAATATCCTTAGTAATGCAAAAGAACTGGAGAAAGTTCAATCATATCTATCTGGCACTTATATTTATGGTACTTCAAAAAAAAATAAAATGGGAACTGTTATGACGTCTTATAAAGAAAGTTGCCCGGCAGTTAATATTATCAAAGGGATAGAAGAAGGGGTGAAAGAGCAAACTGTTATTAGAGAAAAATTAAATAGAACACATATGATTCATCCGACACAAAAGCCTGTACGACTACTCGAACGCTTATTGGCACTTACCACACATTCAGGAGATGTAGTATTAGACCCGTTTGCTGGCAGCTGCTCAACGGCTATTGCATGCGTAAATACCAATCGAAAATTTATTGGTTTTGAGATTGATAAAGAGTACTACGATGCAGGAGTGAAGCGCTTGAATAAGGCTCTTTCTGAGCCTAAATTAGTAATGTAGAATAATTCAATAAAATATAAATATGAAGATAATAGCAAAGCAAGGTTCAGAGCTTGAAAAGCTGCTGAAACAAATGAACGAACAGCTTCTACGTGAACAAGAAGAAGCTAAGGATATGATGCAAGAATACTGTGGTGCAAGACCCGATGCTATCGGTTACGGTTGGGTATTTGGAATAACCGCAGAGTGGAGTTGCTATATGGTAGGATTTAATGATAAATCCTTTATTCCAGAAAAGCTCATCCCTAATAGTGAGTATAAAGATCTTTGGAAGCCAAATAAACGTAGAAAGGATGCCAGGGAGTTTATTGATAAATGGCGTAAAAGGTTTAGAGGCATTGACGGAGAAATACTCTCTAAATTCGGTATCCCTGTAATGGATGAAAAGACAGGTATTTACTGCTCATGGCTTCCTCTTCAAAGTGAAAAAGGGTATTACGTATCAGTTGGATCATCTTTGCTTGAACGTATGCCATCGGCAAAGAGTGAGCAGTTTGAGATAGAGGTTTAACGTATAACAAATAAAATAAGGAGCCATATAAAATGGAATTAGAAAATAGTATTTTTCTTTTGGAAACCAAAAAGAGCAGGAAACATGAAGGCACAACCTATTGTATCGGTGTATATAGGTTAGGGACGCCAAATATGGAGTTTATAATAGGAAAGACTGATAATGATCGGGAGTATGTAAAAGGAAATAAGGTCTCATATATTTATAATGCCGATTATGTAGATAATCTGCAAAACGCTTTAGATTGGCTGAACAGTGTTAAATAACTAACGAAAAAATAGCAATATGTATAGCACAAGAATTTTTGAACTTGCCATGAGCATTTGCTCTTATAAATTGAACCAGGTATTTTATGGAGAAGGGGCTACTGTTCGTCAAGTATATGGTCAGGTCCCAGTGATACAGAAGGTCACCATATCCGGAGAGAGAAAAACAGTCACTAAATGGAAATCGCTTCGTTGGAATGATGCCGGGCAATGTTTCTCACTGTATTCCTCCCAACGTCAGCGAAAATATGATCTTCCTCTCCGAAGCATCGAAGAGCAACAGAAAATGAGTAAAGGTATGCGGCTGATGTATTTGGATGTCGATTCTCGTGGACTATTTTCAATTAATGATATTTCAATTAATGAACTTGAGTCATTACTGAGGATACTGCAGACTTTTCATAATCCGGATGCAGCGGCACAAGAATGTCTTTCTCACGATCTTTTCAAACGTCTACATTCGCAGTATCATAAATTGCAGCACAATGGACAGCCTTATCAAATACCGAATGGAGAACCTCGACTGGATCGACCAGTTCCTGGCGGTGCTGGGACCAAATGAATTCCAGAGCTTTGAGAGTCGAGTTTTCAAAGCTCTGGATAAACTTCAGGTTGGGCGGTATTACGATATTATCTCCTCTGTTATCCCGTCCCAGCAGGAACTATTTATCAAGTTCTGTTGCTGTTATATCGAGCGACACCCGGAATACGAATTTAATGATGATTACACACAGATATGGAGGAAAGAAAGCTATGAACAATGGAAGATGGCAACCGCACGAAGATCAGTTCGTAAGAGACAACGCTAATAAGATGACTCTTGAGCAGATGTCTGAGGTCCTGAATCGTTCACCTTTGGCCATACAATTGTATATGCATCGGAAACATATCGTTGTTGGCCAGACTGTCAAAAGAAACCTGGTACAAGAGATGCTCCGGATTAAGTTCCGGCATCCGGAGAACTTTATGCCAACCCGTGCTTTTTATCGTGAAGTTGGCATAAATCAAATGCGTTGGTGGAATATTTTTCACGGACGCAAAAATATTAACCAACAAGAGTATCTCGCACTCTCCAACTACTTCGGGATTACCTTAGAAGAAGCCTTTGCAGCGCGCCAACTCTGTATATTTGAAGAAGAAAGCAATGATTGACGAAGAATTAAAACAGCGTATTAAGGAGGCAAACGAAATTGTCGATGTTATTGGCCAGTTCGTTTCTCTACGTAAAAAAGGTATTAATTATTTGGGGATATGTCCCTTTCATCCGGATAAACACCCTTCTATGGTCGTCAGTCCCTCAAGACAAACTTATAAATGTTTTGTCTGCGGCAAAGGTGGAGATGTTCTTCAGTTTGTTCAGGATCATGAGGGGATGTCTTTCAATGAAGCTCTTACTTGGCTGGCCCATCGTGTCGGAATAGAGCTTCCACAGCGCGTCATGACAGATGATGAGATGGCTAAAGCTAAGGAACGTGAGTCGCAGCGCATTGCTTTGAAAGGAGCAACAGCCTTTTTTCAGAAATATCTTCCGGATGCGCAATCCTACCTTTACTCACGTGGGTATAAACTTGATAATGGAATACTGCAGGATTTTAAAATCGGTTATGCCCCAGAAGGCAATATTGCCAAGAAAGAACTTCTTGAAGCTGGCTTTACCCAGCAGAGACTTCTCGAAGTAGGTGTTCTGGGCGAATCGGAGAAAGGGTTTATCTACGATGTCTTTCGTGATCGCATCATGTTCCCGTTCTTTGACCTGAAAGGAAACATTGTCGGATATTCCGGCCGTTATATTACTCCCCAGGAAAAAAGCGGGAAATACATTAATACAGGGGATACCCCTCTTTTCAAAAAAGGACTTCACTTATTCGGACTGTACCAGGCACGTGATGCTATCTCTCGATATGACAATGTTTATCTGGTCGAAGGCCAGTTCGATGTTCTTTCCATGCACGATGTAGGTGTTCGCAATACTATTGCCGGCAGCGGTACTGCCTTAACTCCTGAACAAATCCAGCTCATCGGACGCTTTACCAAGAAAGTCACTCTGATATATGATTCTGATACTGCAGGAATTAATGCTTCTCTTAAAAATTGCGAGGCATTGCTTGCTGCAGGTTTCCAGGTGAGTGCTGTTCCTCTTCCTGATGGGCAAGATCCGGATGATCTTGCAAGGGAGAAGAAAATAGATACCGGGAAGTGGATCATGAATCATCAAATGCATTTTGTCCGCTACTTTGCCCCACTGTTACGTGGTGATAATCCGATGGAGGATCCGAATAAAGAAGAAGAGGCCATGCAAACCCTCTGTGAACTTGTTTCGGTAATTCCTTCAGAAACCCTCCGTCTTAAATGTATCGAAGCAATAGCCAACCTTTTTGACACCAATACTGAAGTGATCCAACGAAAGGTAAATGAGACTTTGCGTAAAAAGAAAACGGCTTCGATCAAAGAAAAAGACCTGATGCAGCCTGGCATATATGGTATTGAAATGCTTTCAGAAACTCGTTCCGGAAACGAATCTTGCATTCTTACTTCAGATTATCAGGAGTTCCTCACTTTATATGGAGATGAACCTATAGTATATGTTCATGGCGTTCCGGGAATGAACGATATCCAATTACTCCGTCAAGCCGGCCAAATGTTTACCACAGATAGCGATGGCCTTACGATCTCTAAAGATGGGACAGAAGCCGATTATTTGGCTGCATTAGCTACAATGTTTCGTGGAGGTATATCCAACATTACTGTAACGGTTGAAAGGAAAGTAGAGCCCGATGATGAGGACGAGATTATAGATGGCGAAGACTTGGATGATGAAGATGAAGATAATGTGATTGAGGCCTATAACTTTGCAAAATTCTATGTCTATCAGCATAAGCTGTTCTTCAAAAATTTCATAGGAGAGCGTTCGCCCTATATTGAACGTTGTGCCGAGATTATAAGTTATGCTGACGATTCGGTACGTATTATCAATTACTCATATTTCTGTGGTTGTTTAGGGCTGATAAAGCAGGCCCTGACTGAAATTCTAAAGCCATATCTGGCCAAGCGTAAATCTCGTATGGCCATCAATGCTCAGCGTACAGATGATGACTATGTGGAGGAAAGCTATGATCCTGACGAACTTCCTCGATACGTCCAGGACAATCCGGAATACATGCAGATGTTTAATCAATGTAATTTTTATCCAAAGCTGAATAAGCAGGGAGAACCGGTTTGCTACCTTTTTAAACAAGAAAAGTCTGGCCACACGATGGTAGGCGATTTTTTTATGACCCCTTTGCTACATATTTATTCTGATAATGATGAAGATAACAAACGTGTCATTAAAATTAATCGACGTTATTACAAAACCCCTCTTTATATAGAGGTTCCTTCCAAGGCTCTTGTTAAGAAGAGCACCATTGAGGAAAAACTTATCATGCTGGAAGCTGTCAATTTCACCAACGGTGAAGAGAAACATTGGACCAAGATCCGTGAATATATGAGTCGCCACTACGTGAAGTGTACCGAAGTTGTGACTTATGGTAATCAGCAAGAAGACGGTTTTTCTCGCCGCGAGGATCAGCAATTTTTCGCTTTTGCCAATGGTATCTTCCATATAGTCGATGGTCTTGCTCGCTTTGATCCCGTTAATGAGCTCGGAGTCGTCACTCACCATAAGGAAAACTATTATTTGCCGGCATTCTCTACAATCTATGCAGGCTCTGGTCGGAAAACAGATAAATACGAGCTTATTTCTCAACTTGTATATAAAGAAATCCCTGCAGATAAGAGATGTTCTTTTGAAGAGTGGGCTTCCCTGATGGATCGCGTATATAGGATTAATGACAATGGAAAATGGGCTCTTATTTATGCTATAATGTGTGCTTTCCGAAGCAATATTCATTGTATCGACCGTCTTTTTACCGCTCCCTTTTTTATGGGGCCTATGTCATCGGGAAAAACACAAATAGCGATATCCATCCGCTCCCTGTTCATTTCCCCTAATATTTCTATATTTAATCTGAATACCGGAACCTTGCCGGCACTCTCCTCATTGCTTTCTTCTTTTAGGGATGTTCCTGTCGTTCTTGACGAGTATAACAATAAGGATATCAATGACCAGATGTTCCAATATCTGAAACAGTCTGTTTATGATGGAGAAGGCCGTCAGAAAAGGAAAGCAAATCAGGGTAAGGACATAGAAATAGAAAAGGTCTTTGCACCGGTAGTTATTTGTGGGCAGGAAACGCCTCAGAGAGACGACAATGCCCTTATGTCCCGTATCATTGTTTGTGAAGTTCCGAAGGCAAAGAATCGTACGCCGGAAGAAATTGAACTTTTCAATAAGCTGAAGGAGATTGAAGATCCTTCAAAGAGGGGTCTTTCAAATGTACTTTTCGAGGTTCTTCAGCTGCGTCCCTTGGTTATGCAGCATTTCCGGATGCTTAAGCAAAAGGCTTATGATGAACTAAAGAAGGAGCTGATGAATTCCGGAGAGATTGATCGTCTGATGAAGACAGCCTCATTATTTTTAGCAACATGTAATCTAATTGAAAATTATACAGATATGAAATTACCATTCACTTACAAAGATTTTTTCAAAATCGCATGTAATAAAATAAAGTTCCAGGTTGAACTGATTTCCAAAACCGACAAGTTGGCCAGCTTCTTTAAAGCAATGGATGTTATGATTGACTCCAAGGCGATAAAGGAAGGCCGGGATTTTGCCATCGACACACCGGAACGGTTCACAATCAAACTTCCCGGAGGGGAGAAGAGGGAAATACCTATTCCTGCAGGAACTCGTGTATTATTTCTACGTCTCAGTACCATCTATACGCAATACGCTCGATCATCGTACAATCAGGAAGACTCTACCCAATCTACCATCGAGCAGAACTTACGTTCGCATCCCAGCTACATCGGACTGGTACATGCCCGTCGTTTTAATTGGTATGATGTAGTCGAGGTTCCGCGTGGTGGCTTTGAGGAGAATATTCCCAACGAAACAGGCATACCTATTAAACTGAATAATGATATGGTTCGTAAGATGGAAAAGAGAAGTACTAATTCAAGCTGTATAGCTATCAACTACGAAATTTTCAGAGAATTGTATGATATTGACTTGCAGCGCAATCCGGAGGAGGATATCCCGACTACTAATCCGGACAATGATCCTTTGGGAGTTGCTGATGCACCTCAACCCCTTGTTCTTTAGTGAGACAAATTCTATTCTAAACTCTTAAGCAATTATTCCCGGTGGCCACCCCATTGGGAATAATTGCTTTTTATATTCTGATTTGCGGACATTTCGTCGAATTCATCTCAACCAATGTTATACTATCTATTCTTATCAAATCCCCCGGACCCCCTGGAATAAAAAAGAAAGCAAAGTAGGCGAAGTTTTGAAAAGAAAACTTTTCAGAAATACCGTCCAACAGTCCAACCGTCCAACAAGAAAAAACATTTTAAAATGTAACTTCCTGTAGTATAGTAGTATATATTTTCTTTTTAATTATATATATATACTACATAGGCGTTGTTCTGTAGGACACTGTTGGACGTGTTGGATTGACCGTTTTCAACCATCCAACATCCGACATCCAACAAAAAAGGGAAAAAATGCGGTTTGTTGGACGTGTTGGACGTCCTCCAACACTATTTTTCTTTTGGTAAATTTGTGTAACTAAATAATAATCAGTAATTTTAATAATCCTGTTGGACGGTTGGACGGTAGGATGAGAAAATGAACAAAAACTATTTTAAAAATATATTTAGAGGAAACAGCCATGATTACAACGAGCATTATGATTACACCTTACCTTGCTGAATATCTGCGTGGAAAGTATAATAATGGCGCAGATGAACCGATTAGAATTCCTGACAATACGGATTTGTATCACGTTATTTGGACCTTGATGGCCCGTCGTCATCAGAACCAATCTCCGGTGGACAATGGCAATCTTACTATTGTTCTCCCAGACCGGCGGATAGGAAAGGACCCACAAGTCTATAACTACCTTTCTCCACGAGCCGCCAAGGTCATAGAGAATGAGGTACGCCGTATGTTCAATCGTGACCTTCATACCGCTATGGATGAGAATGACTTGAACGGCCATGAACTTAACAACCTCGACATCGTGCATAAATTCCTGTGTTCCTATTGCATTGACAGCATTACTGAAGATGCACTGCTAAAAAACTTCTACCGTTGGCGGGAAAACATTCGGAAAAGAAAAAAACGTCGAGAATACAAAAAGAAGTTAAAAAGGGGCTGAAAAATCACCTACCGAACTATGCATTTTGTCCCAAAATGGCGGACAAAATGTCCTATATGTGGCGAACTTGTTGAATATTAAACAAATACAATCATTATGAGAGAATTATCCATCCAACTCAATGTATATCCCATCGCTAAGATGCGCCGGGATATCTATCGTTTCACTGCCGATGAATTTACTTTTGCTCCGGTACCGGAAGATTCCGAAGCCGGACGGTGCTTTAACTGCAACAAAGATATCACTGTCGATCTTCCACCAGCTGACGTTATCCATGATTTTTCTTCAGGCAAATTTGCTATCGTTGAATTTCAGGATACCCGGCACCGGAAGTACAGCATTGGAGATAATAAGATACCGGCCATCGTATCCATTTCTCCCAATCTGAACAGTGCTACGCTGAAAATTGAGTGTAAAATGCTCAAATCGCCTCTCCGGTAGCGTCCTTCACCCCCTTCTGCAAGCTGCCTATCTTCGCTGAAAAGATATGCAATGAACAGAACTTTTCTCCGACAGCTTCTTCTATCAAACACTCAACAGCTTCTCATCTCGGCAGAAGGCTTCACTTCTGCCATGATGGATGCTTTTCCTTTGATAGTAAATGATGCCCCCACGCCATCGGCGTTCTTCTTCGATGATGATCCGCCTACATATAAAGACTTGGCGGATAAAGCCCTCGCTAAAATCCAGCAACAACTGCATGCTCTTTCCGAGTTTCAGGGAGTAACCCTTACCAGTGATTTTTCTTCCAATGAACTTCCTGAAGGTAGTATCGCCTACCATCGTATCTGGGGTTTTATCACTGCTGATAGTCGTTGGTATTTCTCTTCCAAGCAATTTGAACGGGATATCCTGGATGCCGAAGCTAATCCGGCTATTTCCTGCCACTTCATCCATGCCAATTCACCAGGTGGCGAAGCCTGGTATCTTGATAGACTCAGCGAGACCATGCGTTCGTTAAGTAAGCCCATTATAACCCTTGTCGAACAATGCAATTGTTCTGCCTGCTATTACATCACTTGCCATTCCAATGTTATCGCCGCACTTACAGCCAACGATGTCATCGGCTGCATTGGTACCATGATCGAGACCTATGACTTTAGCGGCTATTACGAGAAGCTCGGTATTAAAATCATTAGGGAAACCGCTGATAAATCAGACCTTAAGAATAAAAAGTATGACGACTTGCGTGCCGGCAATCCGAAGCGATACATCGAAGATGTGCTAAACCCGCTCACTGAGCAGTTCCTGAATGAAGTACGCACAAGCCGTCCGGAACTGGGTGAGCTCCCGGAAGACGATCCTGTCTTCCGGGGCGAGACCTTCGATACGGCTCATGCCATCGAAAAGAAACTCATCGATGGTTCTATGACCTTCTTCGAAGCCGTTGCCAGAGCTGTAGATCTTGGCCGGAACTACACCAACCTGGAAACTCTCAAAAAGAACGCTCTCAACTATTTATAACTTAATTTTTTCATTCACATGAATATTAAAGAAAGAATTCAGACCGTCCTGCAGAAATTGAAGCTGCTGGACAAAGCAAAAGCCAATCAGCTGACTGACGAAGAATGGAAACAGATTGTTGACTCTTATCAGAAAGAGTATCAATCAACTCTTCAGGATGACTTGGCAGCCGATATGGCAACTCGGAATACCCCCATCACGCAAGAGCAGATGGATCAGGTACAAGGCATTTTGGATAGTATTGTTAACCCGGGCCAGAATGCAACTCAAGATGAAGAAGAAAAACCGGCAGGGCAAACTACTCAAACTCCGGCAACCGGTACCGACATTGTACAACTTGCTCAAGCCGTACAAGGCTTGGTCAATACTATGCAAAATAGTGCTGCTGAAGACCGGCCCATTCAGACGGTAACCGCTACCACTACCAGTTTCACAGGTCCTGCAGATCGTACGAAGTTCTTGTTTGGCATCGAAAATCCCATGTTTTCCATGTCCGACCGTTGGAACCGTATTGCCGCTAATCCGGAATCTGCAGCTTCTTTCGGTGCATGGGACGAAGAAACAGAAGGTGTTTCCTTCCGTAAGCAGGCCGTAGCTTTCTCTCGCTCGTTGCAAAAACGCTATGCCTACCTCCATGCCAATGGCATGCTCGATGCCAAGCGATTGGCTGCCGGTGAGTTTGCAACCAACTATGAAGGCGTCAATACCGCCGGAGTAGGTAACCAGTATGTAGTTCTTCGCCAGGATGCCTTGATTGCTCGTGTCCTCACGAAACGCGACCTCACTCAGTACTTCCCGGTACGCTACGGCATTCAGGATCATGACCTCGTATTCAATGCTTTCTTCTCGGAAGTTTCCCAAGCCTACCAGCAGGGTGAAATCTGGAAGGGTGACATGAAACTCGAAAACGAGATGGGCCATGTGGACGATGCCATGATCAAGCTCAAGTTCGGTCCGATGAAGGAACTGGAGCGCATGTACATCGGCTACTTGAACAAAGAGGGTTCCGACCCGATAAAGTGGAGCATGATCGAGTTCTGCATCCTTAATTCCTTGGAAACCGCCCAGGTAGAACAGAACAAACGCCGCATGCGCGGTATCTATGTAAAACCGGAGACAGGTGTTGCAGGTAGCTACCTGAATGCTTCCACAGGTGTTATCTACACTTTGCTCCGCTACGTACATGAGTTTAAGATTCTTCCTCATGACGATGAAGCTTATCGCAGTTATACCGATGCCGATATGCTGGATGCCGTTCAGGATTTCGTTGCCGACATCATCACTTCCTGTACGGAAGACATGGACATTGACAACCATGTCCTGTACCTGAACAAAACCCATCAGCCTTGGTGGATCAAGAACGTTCGTGCCAAATATGGCAAGGATATCGACTTCACCGGACCGGACAGTTATAAGTACATTGTTCCTGATACGAACGTGCACATTGTATGGCTTCCATATCTCGGCCAGCTTCCTCTCATGTTCATGGACGTTCCCGGAAACATTCAGTTCCTGGAATACGTACCGGGTGAAATGCTGTCCATCAAAGTCAAGGAAGATATGGAACTTATAAAAGCCTGGTCAACCTGGAAAGAAGGTTGTGCAGCTTCATTTACCGGCCGCCGTTTCGACAGCCTGGAAAAACTGAAAGCGAACAACTACGAATGGCAGCAGATCTTCATGAACAAACCTGCCGTTGACATGGAGGCCGATGCTGCTACCGTAGATGCATCCAAGGGTTTCTGGCAAATCACTGTAGCCAACACTGCCGCCAAGGCCATTACCGATATCACCAATGCTAAAGCCGGTGTGGCTTACATTATCGAGTGTGGATCAACCGAAAATGCAACCACCATTGCCAAAGCCGGCAAGTTTGCCGATATCACAGAAGCATATACACCTACCAAGGTCGGTGACTACATTATGTTAATCTTGAACAGCAAAGGAAACTTCCTGGAACTCGAACGTCAGGTAGCCGGTGTCCGCAAGGTCAACGCCGCACTGCAACCTAACATTCCAGGTGTGAGATAACCTTTGTCAGTCTGGTAATCAATTGTTTTTAGGTGACATGGGCGGGTTATTGGCCCGCCCTTTTCTTTTTAACCCATCATTTTATTCAAGTATGAAAGCAAAGAAAATTTCAAATCCTTTCCGCAAAGGAAACCAAGCGGCTCGCAAAATGCAGCTCCGCTTTTTTCTCTCACTGATGACATTGGTCGCATTCGCCTTCGTTATCGGAATTTTCATGGATCCGTCTTCTTCCTTCTGTCTCTCAGGCTTCGCAGGCACTTCATTCGCCGCCATGATGGCCATTGGCGACGTTGGAGATGTCTCCGACCGACAAACTCATGGCTCGAATATAGCATATAAGGTCTATTTGATTGAAATCTCCCAAATCAATCCCGATGTAGCTTTTCCGAAGCCTAATTCAAACCGGGAGGTCGGTACATTGCCGATGAAAGCCGGACAATACATGAAGTATTTCGAGGCCCACGATATTCCCACATATACATCGACAGGAGAAAAAGGCGATATCACCACCAGTGGAGAGAATAATTTCGTAATGATTATGGGAGGCATGCGCGACCAGCTTCTCACCTTTATTGAAGAACATGCCGGTGGTAAGTTCATTATTATATTCAAGGAAGTGGGAGAGGAGCAATGGTATATCCTCGGCAATTATGACCGCCCCATGGTATTATCTTCTTATGAGTCCAAAAATGACAAGGATGGCCGCTATGTAACCTTCACATTCAAACGTACCAGCATAGATCAATATTACAAGTACGCCGGCGATATTATCCGTGTTCCTGCAGCCAAGCATGCCGCAGGTTCAACAACCTTGGCGATATCTCCTCAGAACAATCGGTACGAAATCCCGAACGGATCCGCAGCGACTTACGCCATCAATGCGATATCAGGCCTCACAGCCAATGATAAAGGTCGCTACATAACTCTTGAAGGTACCGGTACTGACAAAGCTGCCACTATTGCCGATGGTACAGCCTTCACTCTCGAAGATGGTGCCACCTGGACGGCCAAGGCCGGTTCCTCCATCACATTCCGAGTTATGGACCCGGCTACACTCGTAGAAGTCCAAGGGACGCGTGTTCAGACAGCTTAATCATCATTAACAGGCTAACCGGCTGATAAAAAATCAGCCAGGTTAGCTTGTTTCAAATCCTACAAGCCATGTATAATTTCAAAGAAAAGAAACTTCATTTTAATGCCCTCCGCAATCCGGATGCTGCAGTATATGACCTTGAACTGTTGCGACAAGTTCGTCCCTGGCTTCCTAAACTGCGAACTTATGCTCGCGATCCGAAAAGATATGCGAGTGAAATCCTCTATTCTCTCTTGGATCTAACGACTCGGGAAAACATTCGTGCCTTTCGTCGTAAGAAGTTAGATGAGCTGAAAGCTGCTACAGAAGTTCCCGGCACCACTACTGAGGATACACCTTCAGACGAAACCACCGCTACAGATGGTGATACTTCAACTTCTGATGAGACTGCCGATACCGATGCCGGGAATACTTCTTCAGATGAAACCACCACTACAGACAGTGATACTTCAGTCTCTGATGAGACTATCGGTACCACTGACGAAAGCACTCCGGAATCGGTGAAAATAGAAGCCTTGGAACAATCCCTTGAGGAAGCCGAAGCAAGAGCAGAAGAGGCCGAGCAACGTGCCGAAGAAGCGGAAGAGGCTCAGGAAGAAGCTGAAACTCGAGCTGAAGAAGCCGAACAAGCCCTGGATGCCGAGAAAAAAAAAGAGCAGCCCAAAGCAGCTCCGGCAAAGTCCAAAAACACGAGGAGTACCCGCAAATCGACTGGGACAACCTCTTCGACCCGCAAGTTCAAATAGCCACACTCATCTACAACGATCGTGTAGTCACTTGGAAACAAATGAAGCAGCTCAACGAAAGCCTGGACCGGAAACCGCAGAAACGTGACATCATGGACATGGTGGAACTCCGGATCCGAAACTTGCAGGCCTTCGATGAGCTGCAATCGTTCAACGACACTGGGAAGTTCCTCTACATTCATCCGCTCATAACTCATCAGTCGGAGAGAGCGCAACTGACGAAGTTACTGAAGACGGATCCGCATGAGTTCCTACGCCTGCACAAGAATGTAGCGGACAACATCCGCAGATACGAATCTTACCTGAAGCGGGCCGACCGGCAGACTCGGCGCACTCAGGACAAAGAGAACCTCCGCCGCCATCGTGAACGTGAGGCCTTATTCAAAGCAATATTGCAAGATTTTAATTCAAAAGACTAAAATGGAAAAGCTAATAGAAGTATTTAATTTGGGTGGTTTACCGACCGCCCCGCTGGATTCATTCTTGGAGCTTCAGGAAGACTTTAAAAAGTCGGATCCTGATAAGTTATCGAAACTACAGATGCTCATTATCACTCGTGGTTTCAAGTACGCATTCAAAGCCTGGAAGGATCCTGACGGAAAACTCTGGATCATCGATGCCCATCAACGCCGTAAAGCACTGATCGCACTCCGGAAGGCTGGTTTCACCATCCCCGATATTCCTTACGAACCCATATTCGCCGCAGACAAAAAAGAAGCTGTCGAAGAGATCGCCGCCTACAACTCCGAATTCGCTACTAAGAACCCGGACACGCTCTTATTCAAGAAGTACAATATCGACTCCGATACCCTCCAACGCTTCAACCTCGGATACGAAGTCAAAGCCACCGACTTTGGCCAGCTCTCCCCATTGTTTCCCCAGGAGCATGAATCCGATGCAGTAAATGAAGATGAAGTTGATTTCGACATTCCTGCAGCTGAAGATACCACCGCAATTGTAGCTCAACCAGGCGATATTTGGTTACTTGGTAACCATCGTCTAATGTGTGGCGATTGTCGATCCAAATCAGATGTCTCTGCGCTGATGAACGGCCAGCATGCTGACTTATGTGTTACGGATCCGCCTTATAATGTCAACTACGAAGGCGGTACTGAAGATGAACTTACGATCCAAAACGACTCGATGGAAAATGATTTGTTTGCCACTTTCCTCAAGCAAGTATTCTCTATCATGTTTTCCATTCTTAAGCCTGGTGGCTCTTATTATATTTTCCATGCCGACAGTGAAGGGGAGAACTTCCGTGCCTCTCTCCGGAAAGCAGGTCTCAAAATAGCCCAATGCTGCATCTGGGTAAAGAATACGATGGTCATGGGACGCCAGGACTACCAATGGCAGCACGAACCTTGCCTTTATGGCTGGAAACTTGGTGCCGGCCATCAATGGAACTCTGATCGTAAACAGACCACCGTCTGGAACTTCGACAAACCACAACGTTCAAGCCTTCATCCCACCATGAAGCCTATTGCCCTCATGGCATATCCGATATCCAATTCAAGCACTCCCAGCCAGATAGTAGTTGATCTCTTCTCCGGATCCGGATCAACCCTCATGGCCTGTCAACAAATCGACCGTATCTGTCATGCGATGGAAATAGATCCGCGTTATGTCACAGCCACAATCCACCGATATCGTGCCATGTTCCAGGAACAACCCATCCGACTGATCCGGAATGGGGAAATCCTCTCAGCAGAAGAAACCAAATCCCTGTTAACATGAAAAAAGAACTCACCCCAACCTCCGATGTAGATAAGGCAACCCTTATCGGTGACGAGTATGTATCTCAAGTGCGCACCTTCGGCGCACTGGGATATACTCCCCATCGCATTTGCTCTCTTCTCGGTCTCCGTGGCAAAGAGAAGATAGCTCTAACCATCCGCCTTGCCATGCCCGGTGATGTTTACAACGATGCCTACCGCAACGGATGTGCTCTTGGCGAGTACAACATAGATGCTGAGCTCGCCAAGAAAGCCGAAGCTGGAGACGTGACAGCCATTGAAACACTTGAAACCCGGAAGAAAGAACGTACCGTTAAAGACCTTAGAAATCAACTCTTTGGAATATGAATAAACTCGATACCCTTGATAAGATACATCCGGACCTGATATCCGCTTTCCTCACCACCGGAAAGTGTGACGGAATTGCGCCTGACGTACAAATCTTCTTGAAGCAACTCCAATGGGCTGCTGAAATCTATGAGTACGAACGTAACATCACCCGTGCGGCCAAGCAGCTACGCCAGCGCATCAATGCCGGGCAGCAGATAAACATTGACGAACGTACCTGTAAAGCCCGTATCTATGCCGCAATAAACTACTTCAGTATTGATAATAATGTATCTATCAAAGTATGGGAGTCAAATTATGCCGATAAATATGAAGACTTAGCCAAACTTTGTGCTGCAGCTGAAGATTATAAGACGATGGGCAAGTGTTATGCCGCTGCTTTGGAGTGCCGTCGCCGTGCCTCCGAAATCGCCGAAGCCGACCGTGACCTTGGTATCGTCTTCCTTATCTCTCCGGAACTCAGTCCCGAAGACCTCGGCTACAGCAAAGCCTCACTCAAGGAAATTGCCGCCAAGCACAACAAAGGTTTCTACCTCAATCTCATCGACAACCTGCCTATCGAAAAAGTTGAGAAGAAACGTCTCCTCCGTGATGCCGATATCCAGGAGGCAGAATATGAAGAACTAAATGAGGAATAATATGGGAATAAAACTTTCAAGTTCTCTCTCATCTTCAGAGACAACCCTGGATGCGACAACGAGCTTCGAATCCTACTACATGAACCAAATGCAAATCCTGGCTAATGTGATCGATCCGAATAATCTATATGCGGAAGTTGCACGCGCCGGCGGCAAGACCGAAGGTATCACTGGTCCCCGCATTATTCGTGTGGCCAATGATATGCCCGGTGAACTTTCCTTCCTGGTACATAAGACCTACGTCGCTCTCATGACCAATGTTTGGCCCAACCTACAGGCATATTTCTCCAAAGAAGTTACCGTTGGCGGGAAGGTACGCTCCATGCTTGAATACGGTATCGATTATGTAGTCGGTGAAGCCAAACTCCCTTCACACTTCCGCCGTCCCCGATATCCGATATCGTACCCCAAGCACAGCGTTGTTTTCCGTGATGGGCACCACATCCAATTAGTAAGTTCCGATCAACCGGAATCAGTCGCAGGCCGATCAGCTGTTCATGCCATCATCGAAGAAATGAAGCACAACAAGGGTGAAAAGCTGAAAACCCGTCTGTTCCCTTCACTTCGCGGAGCGGGTGCCGAGATCCGCCGCTCAACCTATTACCAAGGTATCACCGGTGTATCCGATACCGCCCGCGTTGATTTGGGAGAAGATGATTGGTTTGAAGAGTATGAGAAACACATGGACCATAAACTACTTGAAGAAATAGCTACTGTAGCCCTTCATGTAAATGCTGCTATCTATCAGAAATACAAACTGATAAACTCACAACGAGAAACCACCAACCCCGTCACCCTCGAACGCATCCGCCTCGAAATCATCAAGCAAGACCGCATCATCGCACTTTGGAAACCCCGTCTGGCCGACATGCGCCGGAACGCAACCCTATACATTCGCGCCAGCTCTTTCTGCAACAAGGACATCCTCGGTCCCAAGTTCTTCAAAACCCAGCTCGAGACGCTTGACATGGACGAGTTTCTTACTTCCATCTGCGCCATCCGCCACAAAGAGGTAATCAACAAGTTCTTTGCCAACTACAACAAAGAGAAACATCAATTCTCCGACAGCTACATCTACGAATCTATCCTGAAGCTCGACCTCCGGGAGCACTTCATCCTTACTGCCCGCTACCTCAAGCACTACAGCAAGCACGATGAACTTCTCGTCGGCTATGACCCCGGACACTTCTCTTCCCTGACTGTAGCCCAGGAAAAAAATTACGGCCGCCAGCTCCGGGTTATAAAAGAGTTCTATTGCTGCTATCCGGACGAACAACCGGAACTCGCCCGCCAGTTCTATGAATTCTTCGGCCCGGACTCCATAAACAAACGCATTATTCTATATCCTGACCGTGCCGGTAATAAACGTCGTGAAGAACTGGAGCAAATCACCACCGACAGCCGCGCGCTGAAACGTGAGCTTGAAAGTTATGGCTTCGAGGTGGAACTGATGAACGAGGGCCAGTCTACAATTTACTATTGGCAGCAGTTCAAGCTGCTGTTGCTCATCTTTGGCGGTCGCAGTAACGCCCTGCCGGAAGTGCTGATAGATGAAAACGAGTGCAAGAACCTTTGCAGCTCTATCATGCTTTCACCACTGAAGAAAACAGAGGGCCGCATAGAGCTTGATAAATCATCCGAAAAGAAAGTGCCGCTAAAGAACCAGGCCGGACTGACAACACAGCTCCCCAGTGCCCTGATTTACCTTCTTTTTGGCCGCTATGGAAACAAAGTACAAAGCGAATTATCATCAATGCCGGATAATCTGCCCGACAACCTGGCTATATAATAGTTCTTTTTCACCCTGAAAATGTATCAGTAAAGGTATAATAATGGAACCGTTTGACATCGGAAAAATATCTAATGCTCTGGAAAACAACCTTTTGTTTTTTTTAAACTTAAAACGCGTTTTTCTTGCAAGGAGCCTGTTTACACGCACCGCTGAGTTTTCACCTTGCCGCTCACCCCCTCCCGGAAATTCCGAAAATATGACAAACGGCAGGGGCGTCCTTTTGGTGCACCTCGAAACCCACTACTTTCGGGCATGGAAATGACAATGACAGGTATCCAGGCAATGCAATGGGCTAAAGAGATCTCGAAGCTTCCCAATGGCTTCTTCACCATAGCCTTCTTCCCATGCTCAAGGCATAGGGGCGAGGCCATACCTAATTTAACGGTAAAGGAAGGATGCAAATGGCGCACCCAATTGCCGGAGGAACGGTTCAGCATTGATAGTGATAACTTCTTCCTCTTCAGTGATGCAGATGGTGAACCAAAGATGTGCTACCGCATACTGATCCGGTATATGGGCTTTCCACAAGATGGTTTCAAACTTCATAAAATAGATTGGCTATGAGTAAAAGCAACCTTAAAATGGTAGGCAACTACGGTTGCTATCTTGACGACGATAATGTAATATCATTTCAAATCGGTGATACGCCACTCTCGTCAGTGCTGGATCCTGATCCTATGTTTCCGGTACTTAATGATAGCAATTTTCCGGATATGCAATGGCAAAGCATCCAGGGATTCCAAGTCTGTAGTCGTGGCTTCAACAATCTGAAGTGCGAAGAGATCGCCTCAGATATCAAGAAGAATCGACTACTTCCTCGCTTGATAACCAAGCAGGTTAATATGTTGTATGGGCATGGGCTTAGCGTGTACAAGCCTACGATTGTCGATGGCAAATTGCAGAAAGAATGGGTTGATTGCCCTACTGTCACCGATTGGCTTAATAGCTGGAAGGATCGTGGTCTCGAATCAGATCATAAAGAGGTTGCCAAATCTATCATTAAAAACTACTACTATTTCCGTGATTTCTTTGTAAAATGGCGATTTACAATAGGGAAGGGTAGAGGAGTACTTCCTGTTGCCGGTCTTGAAATAATGGAAAATAAGCATTGCCGCTTGGCAACGACAAAGAAGGATGTTGCCACCGATATAGTTTATTATAAGGACTTTCGACATATAGCAGTAGGAAGATGGGGCTACGGAACTTCAACTTTCCGTATCTATCCTAAATTCAATCTGACAGAGGTTGGTAATTACAAGTTTGCAGCGATATCACACCATCGTGAAAAATCTGTTGATGAGTTCTACGGGGTGAATGAAACACATGCCGGAACGAAGTCGTATATCAAAGGTTCTAATGATACCGCTGATTATATAAACTCGTTCCTCCGCAATTCCCTGGCTGCTAAGATTCATATAATCATTCCTAATGCCTGGATTGAGTCTAAACGAATCCAAATCTCCAAGCTCTGTGAGGAAAACAAGCATCGTAAAAAAAACGATGAGAAATTACTGGAATACAATGGCATTGCAATTGGTACAGTATTCAAAGAGTCCACGCTTATCAAATATCTACAGTCAGAACTGCGTAAAATATCCCGTTATCTATCTGGAGCGGACAACCAGGGGAAAGCCTACGCTACCATTAGTTTTAAAAATAGTGCAGGTGAGGAAGAACGCTGGAAAATCGAGACTGTCGATTTGAAATATAAAGAATATATCGACGCCCTTATTTCCTACGATAAACGCGCCGATGAAGTACTTCTTTCCAGCGTAGGCCTCGATTCTTCTATTTCGAGCGTCAGCAAAGATGGGGTGATTTCCAAATCGGGTGCTGATGCATATTACAACTATCTGATTTACATCATGTCGCTTACTTCTGAAGACGAAATTTGTTCTGAGCCATTTAATCAGGCCATGCAAATAAACTTCCCCGATTTATACAATCAGGGTTATCGCCTTGGATTTTATCGCGAAGTTCCAGCTCGCCAGGAAGATGTATCGCCAAAAGACAGACTTAATAAGCAACAGTCATGACAATATTACAAGAACTATTCCCTACCGTGTCGGAGTTTCGTAAATACGTTCCGTATGCCGAAAGTAACATCACTTTCGACCAGCTCAACTCATCCGCTATTTCAGCAAAGAAGCAGATAGTCATCATTCTCACGAAAAAGGTATATTCTGAGATTGTTCCCACTGACGGAGAACTCAAGGATGCCTTATGCATGGCTATGGCAAATCTAACTATGGCCAAACAGCTCATCTTCGACATCGTTTCCAAACGTAAAGACGATGTCGACATCTATAAGCATGAGCAGGAAACTATGCGTCGCTCCTTTATTGAAAACTACTACAACGCAATGGATACAGCAATCCAATTACTTGATACTGAAGAGAACTTCCCTTCTTGGAAAGAAACCAGGTATAAGAAGCTCCTTGATGGACTTAAGATTCAAAGTACCGAAGACTTCGATATGTTATACTCCATAGACCTGTCTTACCTCTTCTTTTTCCGGGCTATTCCTATTCAAAAGGAGGCCCTGGATGATGGCCTATCAGGCTATTTTGAACGAGCTGAAAATAAGGCGGACATCTTGCGAATGCTTCACCGTTGCCTGGCAAAGCAAACCATTGCCATCGCACTCCGCCGTTTCGATATCATTGAGTTTCCGCCTACGATTCGGAGTCTATTCGATGACTCCAAGGCAAGTCGTTCTGGCAAAGATGAGCAGGAACGTATGCTTGCTTTAGCAGCATCTTTGGCTAATGAGGTAAAACAAGAGTTAGTCAATATCGATTTGCTACTTACTTCGGATTCTTCCGGATCCGTCGATACTAACACCTCCTTTAACCGTCCTGACGACCTAATAATGCTGATGCCATGCTAAATCCAACTATTGATTTTATAGCCAAAGGAACGCAATACAGCATTCCTAATTCCTGGGAGGGTATTACTCCGTACCTTTTTCAGTCCCTCATTCATGACATTGGACTAATGGCCAAAGGTAAACTCTCCGTTGCTATGGTTCGCGTAAACTATGTATGCCGCGTTATGGGGTGGAAACTCAAAAAAATAAAGGACTCTGATGGATGGGCTAACTTAGCCTGGCTGGCCGAACAAGTAACATTCCCATTCACAATTGTCTATCCAGATAATGACGCCGCTCTCCAGGATCTCGATTCGGACACACGAAAATTATGCAAACGTATTCCACCGCACCGATTGACAGGCATCACCATTGCTCGATATCTGAGCAAGCTGCCCTACAACTATGCCGTTGACTCCTGTTTTTGTAAACAGATGATCCCGGTAATTCGCTTCAATGATGAGGAGCTATATTCAGCCTATACGATAGACACTTCCTTCAACCGGCTTACTTGCTCTTTGACCGCCCTTCAGTTCATCGAGGCCCGTTCCTTGATTGGCGGATCATTAGAGCAACTTCCGCTTTTGGCCGCCATTCTTTATTATCCGGACCGGTACTCTTCTGATGGAGCTCATTCCCTCGCACATAAATTCGTCAAGTTGCCGGAAGATGAATTAACAGCCATTGCCTTCAACTTCCAGGCGTTCGTAAACTATCTATTCACCAAAACCGAATTCAAGTTACTTACAGAGGCCAAGAATACCAAAGTGTCTGCCATTTCCACCGGTGCCCTTGAGTCTCTGTATAACTTGAGTTCCGATGGCCTTGGCGACGTGGACACCGTCGAACGGATGAATATCCTTCAATACCTTACAATCCTTCGGAAGAAACTCATTGATACCGTTCGAAGCCTTCACTCTGCTAAGATGGAGAAGATAGACATAGCAAAAGAAACTGGCTTACCCATTCACATAATAAATGATATTCTATGATCCTGAATTTATTAAAATACTTTGCCCAATACCCTCAGAAGGAAGGCGTGATTTCCATGTTCAGCAATGGTGCAAGCCAGTCCCCTCAGTACTCCACTCTGCTTGAGTACGTGAAGAATCTTCCGGATCCGCTCATGCCGGAACTTGAGAATCTTGTTTTCGGCCAATCATACGACGATGTGAAAAGGCGCGTGAACGACATCACCGGCAACTACCTCTTCATTGATTTTGGAGAATTTTCCTCATCTCGCGACTCCAGGAACTCCATCTTAGACCAACAGAAGCTGGCGGCCACCATTGCCATGAAACTGACTGATTCAGCCGATATGGTCGAAGTCGCCATAGCCTCGGATGTCGCCTTGTCCCTTCTTGCATCTCTCCGGAAGAAACTCATCCAAGACTCCCAGTCCTCCGCAACTCCCTGGTTAGATAAGATATCCGATAATCATGATATCATGCCTTTCGTTTCTCCGGAATTCAAAAGTATAGGTTGGACGCTCATGTTCAATTCCTCAGCTGCTGATCTTTTTGATGTGAAATCGTCCTTTAAATAGCGGTGAATCCCCTATATCTTAGCAAAAAAATGAAAGCAATGAAAAAACTCACGGTACAATTGGCTGTAGCTGTCTTCCTCACAATTTCAGGGATGGTACTCATCTTCTCAGGCTTTTGGGTGTCTCCTCGCGGAGAAATACATAATTCCGTCCTGGTGGCATTTGGAGAAGTCAGCACATTCGCCGGTGCACTTTTCGGAGTCGATTATCGGTACCAGGTACGAATCTTTAAAAAGAAGGAGGTAAAAGATGAAAATCCTACTTGACAACGGGCATGGCGAGAATACTGCAGGTAAACGTTCGCCACTTTGGCCAGATGGCAGTCAGCTATTTGAATGGTCCTATACTCGTGAAATAGCGAGTCGAGTTTATTCAGAGCTCATAAAATTCGGAGTTGACTCTGAACTGATTGTTCGGGAGTCTATCGATGTACCTATTCGTGAACGGGCTCGCCGCGTGAATACCATCTGCAAAGAAATAGGTATCCGCAATTGTTTTCTGGTTTCCATTCATTGCAATGCTTTCAATGGTAAAGCTCGCGGTTGGGAAGTTCATACTTATCTTGGCCAGTCCAAATCAGATGACTATGCTACCGTTTTTTGGAATACAGCTCGCGATATCCTAAAGGATATCACACCCATGCGTGCAGATTTCTCCGATGGTGATCCAGATTGGGACACTAATCTTGGAATACTTCGTGAAACTTTATGTCCGGCCATTCTTACTGAAAACCTTTTCATGGATAATCAGGAAGACTGTCGATTTCTTCTTTCTCCGACAGGGAAAAAGGCTATTACCGATATTCACGTACAATCCATTCTCAAAATGTTGTAACCATGCACTTTGTTCATAATATATTGATTGTGTTGTTTATCTTACTCCTGATCGTGGGCTGTCGAAGTTCGCGGTCAGGAACTTCTCATTCTGATATCGAAACTAATCACCTCAAGGAAACCCGGACCGACTCTTTGGATTTCAAAGGAAAGTTTGCCCGATATCTGCATGAGCAAGAATCCGACCTCATTGTCCGGATCGTGGAGTTCTTCCCACCAGAGCCTGGCGATACCGCCTCACATGGTCCGGTTAAATCTGTAACCGATATCGACCTATCTTCCAAGAGCAAATCCGATTCCACAATTAACGAAACCCAGCTCACCCTTACCTGCGACACCACCTCAGAACAATTTCATGAAACAGAAACCGTTGACACCACCTACCAAGTGAAGCAAGTTCCCTGGTATCAACCCTTCCTTCCATACCTCGTTTTGATCTTCTTGGCCACCCTTATACATTACCTCCGACGCAAAAAATAATCATTTTTTTGCTCAAGCTAAACAAAGCTAAGTCGCTGATAATAAAGATGGTATTGCTACGATATGTGCGTTAATAGTGTTACCTTAGCTGTACAATAATAAAGGTAAAGCATTATGAACGAACAAATTACAAACATTCTCAACCAGAGCATAACGAAGACAGCGAAGATTCAACAGCTCCTTCTTTTAGGTCTTACCCGCCGCCAGGTGGCCGACTTAGTAACCAACGGAAACTACGGTTTCGTCCAGAACGTCTACAAAAAGATGCTTGAGGCAGGCACTTTCAACCAACAACAACCTGTAGCTGCAACAGCCATCCCGGAAATAGACTACACTTTCAACCGCCGCTTCGGCATCGAGATTGAAGCATATAACTGCGATAAACACCGCCTTGCCCGCGAACTTAGCGAGGCTGGAATCGACGTAGCAGTTGAGGGTTACAACCACGACACCCGCAACCACTGGAAACTTGTATCAGACGGAAGCCTTAGCGGAAACGACACTTTCGAACTGGTTAGCCCGATTTTGGAAGGAGAGGCCGGGTTGCAGGAGCTTCAGAAAGTTTGCTGGGTACTTGATTATTGCGATGTAAAGGTAAATAACAGCTGCGGCCTGCACATCCACATGGACGCCGCAGACTTCACCATCGAAACTTGGCGCAACCTGGCAATAACCTACCGCCACCTCGAACCTGTAATCGACGCTTTCATGCCGAATACCCGCCGCAATAACACCTACTGCAAACGCCTTTCCGGTATTTCAGAAAGCCGCATTCGGGAAGCTCAAACCATTCAGGACCTTCGCGGGGTCTTCAGAAACGACCGCTACCACAAGCTGAACCTCGAAGCCTACTCCCGCCACCGCACGGTTGAATTTCGCCAGCATGGCGGTACAACCAACTTCACAAAAATGGAGAATTGGATACGTTTTGCTGCAAACATGATTACCTTTGCAAAACAAGGCATGGTTAACCCAGGATGCTCCCTTGCGAACATTCCTTTTTTGACCGCCGACCAAAAAATATTTTTCAAACTCAGAACCAAAAAATTAGCATAATAATGACAACAACCTACACTTTGCAGGACGGCGGTAAAATTACCGCCACCTGCGCCGCCGATTTTGTAACCAAACTCCGTGAGGGCAGCCGTTTCGACAGCCAGTGCACCGACCAGGAATACATGTACCATTTTGCCGACCGCTTCCATGACCAAACCGGAAATGTAATCCGCGCCGATTCCCCTGAACACTTTTTGGAGGATTTGTCTACTTATGGTTACGTAAGTGTTAAATAATCAATTCAATAATATTTTTGTTATTGAATTAGTTGGATGCTAATAATAAAAATGTTATTTTTGCATTGTCATTAAGACAAGAGATCTCAATGAGTAATGACAAAGAGCTAAAGGCTCGGATAAAAGAGCGAGAAGAAGACTTGCAATTTTATCTCCGCAAGTATCATGAATTAGCTTCCAGGAGCAGAAACATGAAAGCGGTGGTTGATGCAGAAATCAAACGACTCGAAGAGGAAATCAAGAGTTTGGGTGCTATGCTTCATTGACCAGAAGGAAAACCGCCCTTGTTGGCCACAAGGGCGGGAATCCTTTCGTTGAACTTAATTTTTTGTCACAATGGATAAGACTGAACGTTTTTTTGAGTTGAAAGAGCTTTGGAAAAAAAGCGATGAAGCCCATCGTGTTGAAATTGACAAAGAGATTTCAGCATTATTGGCATCTATGAACGATGAAGAAGATGGAAAACTGTTAGAAGGCGTAAAACAGGACTTTGCTCATATACATAACGATTTGGAAGAAGTCCGGCAAGAAGTATTGCGTGATAAAATGAAAGAAGTATTGCCAGCAATATCTGTCTCATATATTGCCCGTAAATACTTTGGTAAATCCTCTTCTTGGTTTTATCAACGCCTCAATGGCAACAGAGTAAATGGTAAAGAGGCTACTTTTACTCCTAATGAGTTGAGTACGCTGTCAGCTGCATTAAATGATATAGGAAAGAAATTAAGTGCTATGAGTACTGTATTGTAACAATGCATCCTAAAAAGAAGCACCGCTTTTAAAAACACCAAAATTTGAGGGTAAAGTTCGGATAAAGAACGCTGAGTATTAATTGAACACTATTATTCTTTCCTCTGATTAAAAGGCTACCACGAGTTGGAAGCCTTTTTCTTTGTTAATTAAATACTATTCACTACATTTGCCTTTGCCAATAATAAACCACTTTATCAACTCCTCATATCGTGTAATCCGTAAAATCGGATTCCGGGTGGTTCCGGTTGGCGCACGATATGAGGAGTTGAATTTTAATATTTAATGGAACAAAGCGATAGATTAGCAGACATTATTCTGCAAACATTACATCATATTCCAGATTATTTATCCGTTCAAGATAATATTCTGAAACCTCTCAATATGAATATGACAGATGCGGAAATAATGCTAATACGCAGGAGACTTTCAATGTTGGACTTAATAGTAGAACAATATCCTGAATCTCCTAAATCATTGATAAAGATTACTCCCAAGGGCTATCAAGCTATAGAATATTTTGGAACTTATGAAGCCTATTGCAAGGAACAAAAGAAAATGGCTCTGACCGACTGAGAATACGACGCTTGGAAGAAAGGAATGTGCAACTAAAGAATTTACAAATTATTATCGGCGTAGTTTCCTTTATAATAGGCATCCTATTATCAAGCCCACTAAAAAGCATATTAAGGCAATGGTTAGAATCTGAATAATAGACTCTTTTAATATATCAAAGTCTTGGGATACCTTATTTACTTTGTTTTCTAACTGAATTAATTTGTATTCTTCCTGCATAACTGATTGATTTTGATACAAAAATAGAAATAATATAGATCATATGAAAAACTTATTTAAAGAATATTTCTATCCAATAGAGAAAGACTTGGATGAAGTATGGCAAGATTCATTAATAGTCTTTGATACTTCTGTTTTGTTAAATCTATACAAATACACAGAAGATACAAGAGAACAATTTCTTGATTTACTATGCAATAACAAAGAGCGTTTATGGGTACCATATCAAGTTGCTTATGAATTTTTTAAAAATAGGGAAAAAACAATTTGCGATCAGGAAAAGGCATATGATGAAATAAAAAACTGTTTAGAAAGTAAACTTAATAGTATTTGCAATGATTTAAATCATCATTTGAAACATGTTCTCATAAACGTGAGAGATTATCAGAAAATGATTGATAACTGCTTTAAGGACATTATAAGATTATTAAATGAAGCTAAAGAGGTTCATCCACAATTTAAAGATGGTGAAGATCTTATTCTACAAACTATTTCATCATTATATGAATCTAACGTTGGTGACGATTTTGACAAAGATACCCTTAGAAATCTTTACAAGAATGGAGCTGAAAGATATAAATTACAAATACCTCCAGGATATGAAGATGCTAAGCAGAAAGAATCTTTAGGAGAGCGCCATTTATATGGAGATTTAATTGTTTGGAAACAGATCATACATAAGGCAAAAGAAAGTAAGAATAATATTATATTTATTACAGATGATCGAAAGGGTGATTGGTTTATAAAAAAGCAAAATGCTTTGCCAAGAAAAGAATTGTATAAAGAGTTTATGGATGAAACTGGTCAACGTATATTGATATATAAAGTTGAAATGTTTTTAAGCTATGCTAAAGAGCGATTAACTACTAATATTGATGAAGAAAGTATTAATGAAGTAAAAAACATTAATTACTTTTATGATGTACATTTAAGTTCTGATGGGTCATTAACAGATTTATCTGACCAATCAAATGCATCTGATTTTTTCAATTCTCAACGATTATTTAAGAATTCATATATAAATTCTGATGAGTCACTTCAGAGGCTATCTGATCAACTGATTACATCTGATTTTCTCAGTTCTCAACGTTCAATTCTGGATTCATATATAAAACCTGATGGTTCATATAAGAGGCTGTTTGATCAACCGAATATATCTGATTTTCTCAGTTCTCAACGTTCATTTCAGAATTCATATATAAATTCAGAAATGACACTCAAGAATATATTTGAAAAACCAAATGCTAACAGCTTATTGAGTAAGTTATCTGAATTAAACTCTTCAAATTCAGTGCCATCTAATAAATTAAATAAGATTGTTAATTATGCAAATATGACTAATCTTGCAAAACAACGAAATTCATTATCAACTAAAGATAACGAAATTCATCAGTTATTAAAACCGATATTGGAACCTCATTTCAATTATAAAATTCAGATAAAACGTAAAAAATGAAAAAAGGACTATTACTTCTCCTCTTCATGAACCTTGTAATAACCGCTCATGCACAAGAGGATAATTCGGAAGAACTTAAGTTTTCCACAGTAATTCAATCAGAAAATAATGCGGACAAAGCTACTCTGTATGTTTCTTTGCGTAGCTTTATGGCAAGCTATTATCATAACTCGAAAGAAGTTATTCAAGTGGATGACAAAGATGCCGGTATCATTATAGGCAAAGCAAAATCCATCTTCGATTCGCCAAGTTTGATGCTTTCTGCCTATGAAGGTTGGATAGACTATAGTTTGAAACTACAAGCTCGAGATGGTCGAGTTAGAATAGAAGTATCTCATTTCTTTCATCATAATAAACCAGGCAATCAAAAGAAAGCCCAATTAGGTGTCCTTACTACGGCAGAAGAATATGCGAATACGAGTATTCAAAAAAAGTACCATAATAAAGTTTGGTTAATGCTAAAGAAACAAGCGGAAGACATAAGTTCTAAAATCTTTGCCGGTGTGGAAAAAGCGATAAAAGAGGGGAATACTATAAGTGTAAAAGAAGAGGAGTGGTAATATGGAACCTGATAAATTTATAGTTGTTGTTGTTCAATTCCTGAATGATGGCATTGAGGAAAAACTTCAATATGAAATGCAAAAATATGAACAGTTTGCTAATGGGAATATACCTCTGGAAATCTATAACCCAACTACAAAACAAGAATTGTTTAGCCTTTTTGAAATGTTAATTCAAAAAATAGTAAATGAAAATTGTTACTTTATTCTACAGATTAATGCACATGGATGCGAAATGGGAATTGCTGCAAATCCATCTCCTAAGTCGCATGAATACATATTATGGAATGAATTATTTATTTTCACACGTCAAATTAATGAAAAATTTGATGGGCAATTAATTATGTTATTGGCTGTTTGCATGGGTAATACGATGATTGGTTGTATAGACCCATCCCTAAGAGCTCCTTTTAAATATATAATGGGAAGTTTTGAAAGTGTAACTATTAAAAATGCTATTGATGGATTTAGAGAATTCTACAATAAACCATTTCCAGACGTAAAGTTTGTAAGAGATTGTGCTAAGAGAATGAATAAAGCTGTGGGAAAAGAAACTTCACCATTGTTCTATGAATTTTATGATTCTACTTGCTTTGACGCGATTTGTAATCCAGATCGAGACCCGAAATTTTTTCAAGAGATGGTTTATAAATATGTTTTAGCGAAAACTGTTTTGAAAACAACAAAAATAAAATCATTTTGTGAACTGGTAGAAACTGTAGATAAAGAATTAAGGGGACTTCTCGAAATAACTCGGAGTAATAGAAACTACTTTCTTTTTAAATCATAGCATATATAGCGGAGTTCAAAAAACTTCGCTATTATTTTTTTATACCAGATATTATCCCCATATTTGCAGTGCTAAAACTTACATCGTCGTTAGTCGACGTCGCGAGCACGGATAATGCTCATACGAATTGATGGGCTTTTTTTATGCCCATAGGTTTGCTCTCGACATTGATGTCGCCAGCAAAATCATATACGAAATAGGCGGCTGTCTTTCCCTACATTTTTATACGCTCCGGCGGACTAATGATGTGAGTTTTAGCGAACGGGAATTGGCAGCCGTTTTTCTGCCTAAACGCTAAAACTCACATCATTATGAAAAATCAAAATCTAAGCACTCGCGGACGCTATTTATCTGCTGAGAAGATCCAGCAAATGTTTGCTAACCTTGGTATTGAACTCTGTTCCGGTCGCAAGCGCATTCGTGCTGCACGCGGTGAAAAATCCATTATCATCTATTCCAATGGTGGTACAGTGAATATCTCTTTTAATGAGAAAGGAGGTAAACAGTGATGTTCTTTGTTTATAATCTATCTATTTACAGTCCAAAAAATAAGGCCTGTAAAGAACTCAACGACTTTATCGTACAGTTTAACCACATCCTTATTAAAGATGAATGTTCTCTCGACGCTTTGCGCTGTTCCATTGAAGCTAAAATCAATGAAATAAATTCAGCACACCCCAAATTGCGTCCCATTCGTTACGATTGGAATGAATCTTTGATGCGCATCGATGCTTCAATTAAAGCAGGATCCGGTTGTCCGGATTATCTATTTGTGATGGATGTCTGCTGCGTTCAGAGCGTATTCCAATTCTCTGAAGCTAATTCTCAAGCGAATGCAATCGCCACTCTCGGTATCTGCCGCGTTTGCGGATGCACCGAGAACGATCCGTGCTACCATCCCGATCACAGCACTTGCTGGTGGGCCGACGAAGAACACACCATCTGTTCCCATTGTGCGGATCCTGACATCGCCAATGATCCTATTACCGAACATTGCATCAATTCGAAAGGAGGTCATCATGAGAAATAATTCAGATGATGTTGTTATCCCTGGAGCAGTTTTTGAAATACTACACCTCCAGGCAGCAACAATCCTTTTGCTTTCTAAAGAGCAATTTCAGAAAACAGATTTAGAGTATAAGTTAATTCAAAAAAAAATCCGCCATGAAAAAAGAAGAACTAAACGAAAAAATAACAGACATTAGTATCCACATCGCAGCCTTGTCTGCTTCATTCAAGCCTGCTCCCGATGCTCGTCATACCACTCATTGGTTTACCACCGATGAAGTTTTCGACGCCATCCATCGCATTGAACCGGGTGCTCAGATCACCAAGGATCAAGTTCATCAGGCCATGCACGATGCCGGTTATCAGTACCAGAACCGTCCCGGCTCCGCCGGCTTAGACTTCCGCTGGATGCTCCAGGCCAAAGAAGTGAAATAGAGTAGGACTCCGGGAAACCTCCACCGTATTAGTTACATAGAGAATACAAGGTTTTCCGGAGCTGTTTTTGTCCTTTCCTTATCCTTCTCCTCTTTCTACATTCGCTGCAAATAAGCAGCGTATATGATTACAGACCAACTCATTCGCAACAAATTTATAGCCGATGTCATGTCCCAAGGCATCAACAAAATCTACGAGACACAAGAAAACGTGGTTCGTACTTATCTGAACACTCGTTCCGGAGACCTGGTAGCACACCTTCAGCGTCGTCCCTTTACATCCCAGAATTCCGATAATAAGCAAGTCTACTATATGCGCATCTTCCCGTACCTTCGGTTCCTGGACATCAACTACCGTCGTGGATCCGACCGCATCTCCCGTCACATCCGTAGCAATCTTGCGCTCTACAACCGCGTAGTCTGGGGAGTCCTCTATCATGAAACCTTCCCAGAAATCAAATACGGTTACACCCAGCAAGTACAAAGCTCCATCCGCCAGGAACTGGAGCAAGCTCTTCAACAACCTTCTAATTAAATCGACATGGCTAAGAAACATCTATCCGAAGACGAAATCAGGTATATCATCTCCGGTGACAGCTCTAAACTGCAGGAAGAACTCCACGCACTTACCAAGGACAACAAGGCGCTTAAAAAAGAAGAAAGCGAACGCCGTAAGGCTATGGTAGAGCTCGAAGCTCAAGGAAAAAAGAATTCGAAAGAGTACAAGAATCTCTCCAAGGAGTGTAGTGAATACAGTAAGCGCATTGCCGAGAATAACAAGAAGATCAGTGCTCTCAACCGCAGTATGAACGTCAATGATATGACTATGGGCCAACTCAAAAAGGAAGCCAAGCAACTTACTGCAGTGTTGGATGATCTCTCAGAATCAGCTAATCCGGAAGAATATGCCCGCTTAAACTCCAGGCTCACAGATGTCCGCAATCGTATGGGTGAGCTACGCAATGCAGGTAGAAAAGTTAACCAAGAAGCTGATAAGGGTGTTGCCTTGATGTCCAGGCTGAAACTTGCCATCAAAGCCTTTATAGCAGTAAAGCTTCTTGGCTGGCTCAAATCCGCACATGACCAGGCTTACGAAACCCGCAAAGAATTTGCTAAATACGAAGCCGTTCTTCGCAATACTTTCCAGTCCCAGAAAAAAGCCAACGACGCAATGAAGATGCTCCAGCAACTTGCTGCAGACACGCCATCTTCCATGCAGGAATGGACGGAAGCCTATATTAAACTCATTAATCGAGGTCTGAAGCCCACCAGCCAGGAACTTATCAATATGGGAGACTTGGCTTCCTCCCAAGGTAAATCCGTTGACCAGCTCATCGAAGCTATTCTTGATGCAATGACTGGCGAAAATGAGCGTCTCAAGGAATTTGGTATCAAGGCCTCTAAATCCGGAGAAACCACCAAGTACACTTTTCGTGGTGTTACGACCGAAGTTCGTAATTCTGAGGATGCTATTAAAGACTACTTGCTTTCACTTGGCCGTATTGAGGGCATTGCCGGTTCTATGGCTGTGCAAATGCAGGAACTTGAAGGTATCCAGTCCAACCTCGGCGATACGATGGATGCCTTCTTCAACAAAGTGGGTAAAAAGTTAGAGCCCTTTTGGAAATGGGCAATGAAAAAGGCAAACGGCTTCTTCAGTACTATAAGCGATTTACTGACGTCCTACACCGAAACCTATGATTTGCATTTCGATAAAATGGTGCAGCTCGAAGGCACTCTTCCCGGTCTTGTTGCTCGATATGAGGAGTTGGCTGGCAAGTCATCACGGTCTGCCGAAGAACAAAAAGAGTTGGCCAGCGTCATTTCACAGATTCAGGCTATGGTTCCCGGTGCTGCTACAGCTTTCGATAATTACGGTAATGCCATCGCCATTTCCGGAGAGAAAGTCGAGGAATTCTTGGCAAAGCAACGTGCCTTGCTTAAATTCGAAAACCAAAATGCAATCAAAGAGACCATAAAACAACTTGAAGAGTATCGTAAGACCTACGAGAACCTTATTGCACAGCAGGAGCAAGGTGGTGCAACTATAATTCAAGCCAATGGTCAGTTTGGAGGCATTACCTCCTATATCGATACCACCACCATGCCACAGATTGAAGCAGATATTAAGAAGTACGGTGAACTGATCCGAGGTGCAGAAGAAAAACTGAAGCAATTGAACGGCCAGACAATTGAGGATGCCATTCATTCTCAAAAGCAGATGCTTGAAGCACGCCAGAACTTCAACAAAATGGAAGAAGTACAGCTGAAAGCCTGGATAAAAAACAATAAGGACACTTATAAGGAATACGCAGAAGTCGCTCAGGAAATATACAACAAACGTTTTCCTGAAGAAGACCCGGCAGCCGTAAAAAAGAAAGCGGAAAAAGCAGCTAAAGCAGCAAAAGCAGCCGCCGATAAAGCTCGGACTGCAGCTGAGAAAGAACAACGGGATAAAGTATCTACTGAGCAAGCCGCTGTTAAATCCCTCGAAGCTCTCCGCGAAGAAGACTTGCAGAATCAGCAGAAGACGTACAATGATTCTCTGGTCGCTCTGAACTTGGCCCAGTCCACCGGCAAACTCACCAAGCAGCAGTATGAAATGATGCTGTTGGAGCTGAACAAACAGAATGCCGATGCCCGTCTCAAGATTGAGCAGTCCTACTATTCTGATGCCCAATCGATGGCCCTCACTGATGCCAACACCAAAGAAGACATCGTTCGGAAATCCAATCAGCGTGTCATCAATGCTGAAAAAGAAGCCAATGCTACTCGTGCCGCTCTGCAGACACAGTTGAATGAACTTATCAAAAGTTTTAAGGATCAATTCAAACTAACTACTGTCGATGAAGACTATACTATGCAACTTAAGGTGCTCGAGGCATCCTATCAGGCCCGGAAGGAAATGGCCGAAAAGAATAACCTCGATACCACTGAACTTGACAAAGCCTACTATCGTGCCAAGGAACAACTCGAATCCGAATATCAGCAACGTATTCTGGCTATTCGTAATCAATATGGTCTCACAACTCAGCAGGAACGCCATAATGCAGAGTTAGAGCAATTGAAGTTCGCGCGTGATCAGGCACTACTCACTGAGGAAGAGTATGAACAGGCCGTCCAGAACCTTAAGCGAGACAGCTATAAAAAACAGTTCGATTATTATGCGAACCTTTTCTCCGGAGCCATTCAGTCTTTGCAGCAAGCCGAGATGGATCAGATTGACGCAAAGTACGACGCCGAAATAGAAGCCGCCAAAGGGGATGCCGATGAAGTCGAACGTCTGGAAAATGAAAAGGCTCAGAAGAAACTTGACATCCAAAAGAAGTATGCCGATGTCAACTTTGCAATCAAAGCTTCTCAGATCATTGCCGATACTGCAGTCTCCATTATGAAGGCTTATGCTGACCTTGGGCCTATTGCCGGATCTATTGCAGCTGCACTCATGGGAGCCACCGGTATAGCTCAGTTGGCCAGTGCTAAAGCCGAACGCGATAAGGTCAAGAATATGACTCTCTCCGGAAGTACATCTTCCGGATCTTCCACCGGTGCTCGCGTTGCTACTGGTCGCCAGGAAGGAGGCAAGATTGATGTCCGTCGTGCCCAGGATGGCAAACTCTTTCCGGATACGGATTATGATCCGGATGCTCGCGGTTTCATTGATCATCCTACCGTTATAGTAGGAGAGGGGCCAGCCGGCCAATCAAAGGAATGGGTAGCCAGCAATGCTGCTGTCGAAAATCCTACTGTAGCACCTATTCTGGATATTCTTGATAAATCCCAGCAAGCCGGCAACATCCGCACGCTCGATCTTAACCAGGCTATCCGTGCCCGCATGGCCGGTTATGCTTCCGGAGGATCGATAAGTAAAATGTCTTCAGCACCGGATCCGACACCTGCTGGCAATTCGAGTGCTGCACTTTCTCCGGAACTCATGGAGAAACTGGCTCGTTCCATTATCCGTCTTGATGAGTATGGAGTACCGGCTTCAGTAGTTCTTTCCGATATCGAACGGAAGACAGAGCTTCGCAATCGTTCCCGTGCTATTGGATCCAAAAAACAAGCATCATGAAAATAGTCAATACCAAGGCTGGTCAAGCCTATCACCTCACTCCCGGTACCCAACTTGAAATCGAGCGTCCCAACCTCTTTTTCAACGAATGGGGTGAGCAGTCCTTACCAACTGATCTTCCGGATACAGACCTGAACCGTCAGCTTACCAACTATCCGGACATGCTTTCTAACTGTAGGAAACCCGAAACCATTGAGTGCAGCATCCAGAGCGGTGAGTACTTCATGCCTTGTCGTCAGGCCATACTTGGTGCCAAACGGCGTGAAAAGATTTCCACTTCTTTCTACATGAACGAAGGAGCTTTTCTTGCCAAGATATCCGACATCAGCCTGAAAGACATCTTTGGCGACGAGGTAATCCCTGGCATCACCACGGTTACCGAAGGTATTGAGTTCTGCCGTTCACTTATTAGCGGCACACACTCAGATTATACCATTTTTCCGGTACTCATAGACAACGGGGGCAACTCTTATAAGATGCTCAACCAGTACGGATATGCAGGGGACAACGGTGACTTCCATAATGGTTTGTTTACAGGCAAAAACTCTGATTTCTATCATGCGGTCAGTCGCACGGAAACGGTTGACGATATGGTCGTTTCGGTTAGTCCCGGCTTTTACATCACTCCCTTCATACGTGCCAACTACCTTCTGAAACGCATCTTCGAATATTTCGGATATATTCTGCTTGATAATTTTTTCACCCGAACAAGTCCTTTTCCGGATATGGTTTTTATCAATACTTGTGCCGATACGTTGGTAAATGGAAGCATCAAGATTACCGACTTACTGCCGGATTGCAATTGCGACGTGATACTTGAGGTATTCCGGAAGAAATTCATGTGTGAGTTTGTGCCGGATGAGGTTCGGCGAACCGTGCAAGTCAAATTGTTCAAGGACTGCCTGAGCGAGGAACCCAGCATTGACTTGTCTCCTTACCTGACTTCATACCCGGAAGTTTCTTTTCCGGAGTGCTACCAGCAAATAGCCCTCTCTTCGGAACATGTCTTGTCGGACAATGGCAGCGTAACTTCTGAAAGTTCACTTCTTGATTTGGCAGCCAAATACCCCTCGATAGACTATAATCCGACAACCGGCACATTTACAAGAACCGGTTTCAAGTATAACGGCTACAATCCTTTGTTCGGTCCCCAATATTATATCCTTAAAGACATTGTATCCCCTTCTTCAATGCCCTATCTGGAAGGATCCGGTTTAAAGGTCAAAGAAGTCAACATACCGGACATGCAACCGGAATTCAGGGAAAGCACATACCTCTATTTGTCCGATACATTAGTAGCCGTAAGCTTCTTGTTAGTCGGTACTCCCGTGTTTCTCAATTCGAAAATAGTCAAATCCGGTGAGACTTCGGACAGCGAGACAGACACTGAAACTAATGCCGGTAATACGGGGTTGAAGCCAATGCTTGCCTTTGCCTATCAATACAAAGGATATCCGATGGGCACAGTTACCAACTACAGGATAACGGCTGATTACAACGAGGATTGTCGTCTGTATGATTATTCATTGTGCTACAACGGTCCGGACGGGCTGTATGAGCGATTCTACCGCTCATACGATGACCTGTTGCGCAATTCGCTGCATGTGGTCACAGCCGAATTGCTTCTTCCGGAAAATTTAAAGTTATCTCTTCCGGCCCATCTGCCGGTATTGCTTGAAAATCAGAAGATGCTGATAAACAAAATCATCTATCAGATAGGGGGAGAAGACGAACCGCTGGAATCAGAGTTGTTGACGATGAACCTGTATGAACCTGTATCATCGGCTAAGAAATTCGATGAGATTATTCCCACTCAAAAATATGAGTGGAAAATCAAGGCAAGTCACTCTGCTATTTCCGAACAAGAGTATGCTTCATCGCCCTACAAAGAATTAACGTTCGACATTATCTATCCCCAAATGAAGCCCAGTGAGGAACTTGTCTCGTCTGGGAAGAGGTTTTATGAGCGAACTACTTGTCTGGCATACGGAGGACTGAACGGAGGAATTAAATATGTCCGTGTCAACTATTGGCTCGTTTGCGAGGCTGTAACCACCTGATTTTGTCCTTTCAATATCCCGGTTTCCGCTCTAATTTTGGCATAAAAAGAAATCAATATGACAATACTCCAGCAACCAGATGCTTTATCGCTATCTAAAAACCTGAAAGAGTTTCGTATCTCTTCTTCTGATAAAATCTCTTTTATCCTAAGGCATGGAGATGTTGAAATCCTGTCTCAGCGTTACGTTCCGTCTTCTGATGGTGATATTACAATTAACTTACGTGATATCATCCATGCCAGGCTATCATACAAATTGCTTGAGTCCGGACAAGTATATGAGCAATCCTCGCTTGTCTCAGATTTTACGGCCGTGATTAATGACACTACGTTAACTTTCCGTGTCATCCGCTCAGGCATTGATCGTCCAGCCGATTCTGCCGCCAATTTTCTCACGCAGAATTTCCTCACATGGCAACCGTCAATAAAGCCGGTTACCTATTACTCTCCGGAATTTCTGACCTACTATGCCACAATACCCAGTGTGGCGAAGCTTCGCGCATACTTCACCGATACATCCGGAACCGTGATTTCACACACCGACTATACAGTTGCTGAAATGGTTGCCGGCATCGCATACACTATACCTCTGCAGTATTCTGTTGTTGCCGGCTGGCTTGGCCATAAATTGCCGGCCTATTATGATGTATGGGTTGAAAACCTAACCGGCCAGCGTCTCACATATATACAGCGTTATTACGCTGAAGACATGCGTACCGAGCAAGAGCAGTGGATCCTCTTCGAAAATACCCTCGGAGGTCTCGACACTTTCCGTGCTTACGGTACTACAACATTCAGCGGTGAGCATACACACAACCTGGTAGAGATTGACGAAATTTCTCAAGAGTACCGTGTCAATACCGAACGGAAGTTTCAAAAAAACACCGGACATTTGAATCAGGATGAGCGCAAGTGGTTACTTGACTTTTTCCCCTCCCAGGCTAAGTATCTTTATGCCGGTAACTACCTGCGTCCGATTGTCGTAATAGAAAGCAATGTCAGTTATACTGACCGTGCACTCCCTTCCAATTACACATTTACATTCAAATATGCGGATGCCCGCCCCTTATTAAACCTCCCCAGAACCGATGTTCCTGCAGATGTTCTCAACATCACAGTTCCTGAAGTCGGTTCTTTTACAGTGCCCCCTCGGCTTGCTGAGTTTCCTCGCCTTCCACTTTCCGAGGGGGCACTCTTTCCGATTCAAAACCCATACTCCGAAGAATGGGGGATTACCACTGCTGAAGCTTTTGCCACTTTTGTTGGCCAGCAGCTTTCAGAGTTCGCCGGATCCGGAGGGGGTATTGGACATCAACATCGGAATATTGACCTCTTGAACCAACTTAGCTATGCTGCGGAATATCTGTTAGTCAACAATAAAAAAATTAAAGCTGGCTACGCTGATATAGCAGGTGATATCGAGGGGGATAAGTACATACACAAAGATCGAGCTGATCGTACCGATTATCTACTGCAATTTGGTGAATTCATCGACTCGCTAATTACCGGTAAAGGGGCTGGTATATATCCTGATGGACGTGCACAATTTCAGACCCTGGAAGTTAGATCATCGGCAATCTTTTTAGAAGTGATTTTCAACCGTCTTTCCGCTATGGAGAGTGATTATTCATTTTCCGAGTCAGGCACGATTGAGAGTGTAGAGCTATTGGATGACGGCACATATCGGCTTCCACTGCGTAAACGTTGGGAGAATGATTTCACAGCTCTTGACGAAAATGATGTCGTTTATGGCGTGGTGAATAATCTTGCTTCAGGTACCGGAGATTATTATACTTCTTGGTTGCGTGTCCTGAATGTAAACACAGTGGCCAATACCATAACTGCCGTCATGTACCCAGATGATGAAGTGCCGGGCGGCAAGAACTATCCGCCGGAACCGCTGATGATTCTTTCTCACCGTGGCAATCCGGTGAATGAGGACCGCCAGGCATATTGGTACTTGTCTTCCCGTGAGAAGTGTATCTGCATGCTTGACGGAGTGACAAAGCCCATACTGGAAGAGAATAACTATGCTATTATCATTGGCAAGCTGAAGCAATTATCTCTGTTTGATAATTTGCCGATCAACTACCGCCATAGCTATATCTATTGTCGTGGTATTGCTATTCAGGACTTGTTACGCATAGACTATCAGGGGACACCGGTTCGCTCGGAGAATAATCGGGGTCCGTGGTCGGCAGCGGATGCAGTGAACAACCCTTATCAGTCCACACCGGAAATATTTGATGCAGTCTATTACATTGGCTGCAAATGGATGTGTTTGGTTACTGGAACCACTCAGGAACCCAAATGGAATGCAACCGACTGGGCGATGATTGAGGGTAATTCAGAATTGATCCTTGAGTTCTCTTCCAATAACGGCTATAACTTCTTTGCCGGTAAAGTCGATGCGGAATTTACCCCTATTGTGTATTGGGGTTACAATGATATATCTGAGGATGTGTTGCCCGGTGACTGGTCATGGACGCGTGACAGCGGTCAGGTGACGGAAGATAACGCCTGGTCGGTCGCACATGCCAATAACGGCCGTATTCTTCATTTGACGAATGAAGATATGCCAAATAATTGGGGAGCTACGAGAAAAGTGAAATTCACCTGTACGGCATACGTCCGCGATGGTGCCGGGAGTATTAATGTCGAAAACTATATAGATATATGAAAATTAAAACCGTGGTTCAACCGCAACCGGTCAGAACCAGTTATACGCCTCTGAAGGCGAACTTTGGAATCGTTATTGACGGTGGAGGTAGTAAAACCCAGTTTTATTACACGAATGCCAATACGTACATTCCGAATCGTACTATTACTCCGATGAAACTGAAGGCGTTCCTCAATATTGCCGATCCGGATGGAATTATCAGCAACGGGGATAAGAGCAGCCAGCTGGCCGTTACCTGGTACGAAAACAGTGAGAGTAACCAGATTACTTCGGGGAACAGTAATTATACTCTGAATGCCGATGGAACACTACTTGTGAAAAAGAACGTGTCACCTTCTTCACCTGTGCAGATACTTTGCCGGGCTACTTATGTGGATACCAGAAATGGGAATACCCTCGTGTATAACGATACATTCACTCTGAACTCGATACAGAAGAGTGATGACCAGCTTTCATTGAGTATCGATCAGCCTGCCAAGCTCACCTATAATCCTTTGAAGGATAACCAATACATAGATATCACTGCCGCATTGAAAATGGGTAGCGAGACGGTTGCGGATGCCAATGTGGCATACTGGTGGTATAAGGTTGTGAATGGTGTAGAGACGTTGATCAATTCTTCCGACCTGAACATCGAGTATGTATCCGGTCAGGGAAGTAAGACTTTGCGTATAGATGCCGACAATACATATCTGAGCATCATCCGTTGCCGTGCAGCCTATTATACCGGAACCAAGCCTTCGGCACCTGCGGATGATACCCTGATGGCTGAGACGGCCATAGTCTATAAGATTCCACCGATCAGGGCATTTGCCTACAGTCCGAACGGCAAGATTATCCGTAAGGGAATGGCCAATATGACTTTTTATGTGAAGATACTGACGAATAAAGAGGAACTGACTGAAGAGCAAATCAACAGGTTCTTTTTTGTGAAGTGGTTCAAAAAATCATCCGCTGCGGGTGCTATAGCCGTGGAGATCGGGCACGGTAGTTCAATATCGGTTACAGCCGACAGCTTACGCCTGACCGGTGGCTTGCAAATGTCGGTTTATCCGGAAGTGTATGAGATTGGTCCCTTTACGGTGCTTACTACCAAGAGTGGTGATCCGATTCGTACAGGTGCCAATGAAGTAATAATAGCCAGAGGCTAACAATTTAATTTATATGTTATGAGAGAAATGAAGTATTTGAAAGTTTCCGCCGATATCGCTCGGCGTGCCGGTGTGATTGATGTCCGCCACCGGACTGCTGATGGTGATTTTATCGTTAATGAGAGTGACCTTCGTATGGTGAGGTTTGAACCTGAGGAATATGTGAGGGGCATTGCCGGGCAGGTTCTGACAGAACAGGAAGCTGCGCGGTTAATCGAAGCGGGTGGAAATCAAATTGGAGAGGAGGTCTTAAATGAAGAAAGTAATGAATTACCTGTTGAGAATTCTTTGCCGTCTCAGGACAGTGATAAAGAATCTGTGGAAGAAGATAACCCAATTAACGGAAAGGAGGTACAAGATGAGTGATGTTGCGGGTTCTTTTTATATCGGTATGATTATTGACGGGGATAGCGCACAAGGGAATATTCGATCTACGAAGCCGCTTGTACAGATGTACCAGAAGGATACGGGTAAATGTGTACCGGACTGGAGTGTGGCGGCCAACCAGCCTGTCATCTATCCGGTCATGCGTTCAGGCAATGAGAATGTGATCAAGCCGATTGTGTCGGGTTCCGAGAAGTGGTATTACAACAACACTTTAGTAACGTTCAACGCTTCTGGACTTTCTACCGCTCCGGCTGCCGTTGCCAGCAAGTTGCAGACCACTACTTACAATAATGGTTCTGTGAATGTACCGGCATTGAAGATTGTAGGAAATCTTGCCAGTGCCTCCAACATGGACGCAGACACCATCCGCATGGACGGAGAGATTGAAGCCTCTGGGCATAATCTTGGCTATACTTCTGAGATACCGCTTGCCATCTCGGAGTTTAGTAACTCCGCCTATTACGGTTTCCTGTATCCTTCCGATGGCGGTATTATTGATGGTGATACAGCTACCGTTAAAGTGACTCAGGAACTCTACAAAGGCGGTTCATTAGTGCCCCAAAGCAACTACTCCCTGAAATGGTATAAGATGCCGTCAACCACAGCATGGTCAACGGCCAACAGTGTTTCATTGGTAGCGGACGATGTCGATTCCAAGTTAAGCGTGAGGGCTGAGTTTATCATCGGTGGTGAGGTGGTTGCTACTGCCATTTGCGAAGTGAGTGATGAGACTGATCCGTTATTCCTGGCAATAAACTACAGTGGTCCGACGATGCTTACCAGTAGCGGTGCTACCAGTGAGGTTACGGCAACGTATAAGGTCAAGAAAACAGGTACGGGTGAGGAAGTGAGCGGGTTTACGTTCAAGACTTCTTTCACGAAGGCTGACGGTACGGCTTTTACTCCGGCCAACGCACCCACTACCACCGGTTGTAAACTTACTTATACTGATGTGAAGAGTGCGGGAGGGAATATAACTGGTTATGTACAGGGAACTAAATCGTGAGTTGTCATGGCAAAGAAACAGTTTGTTGCATCAACTTTTAGTGTTACGGCGGCTCCTGATGATGGCGCTAAAGGTGACCGTGGCGCTCGTATGCGTCAGACAAATTGGGCGGAAGGGAAGCAATATCTGTCGGGAGCCGATGGTGAACTTTGGTACGATGTTGTATTATACAAAGATATGTTATATCTGTGTCTGAAGTCACATACTTCCTCATCCGCTAATAATCCTCAGACTTCAGTTGCAAGCCAGTCAGGATATTGGGAGAAAGCCGTGGACTGGGTTTTCATTGCTACCAAATTACTGTTGAGTGAGAAGATCAAATCTGAATATATCGATGCTGACGATTTGGTCGTAAAGAATGTACTGGTTGAGGATGCTGACGGTAATATCATTTGTAGGATCAATGGACGGACAGGTGACGCGAGCTTTGCAAAGGGAAATATACTTTTTGGCTCAGACGGTTCTATTGTGTGTGACAAAGGTATATTTAAGGTTGGCATTCAAAAGGTTTTTCGTGAAGTAAGCCTCAATAACTATACTGCGGAAGCCTTTAAAGCTGATCTGACCCAGGGACTCAATTTTATCTTTACCAAGAATGAGGGTAATGATACGCACTATATGACCTTACCCAATTCGCTTGATCTTGATGGTTTCGAATCGGAAATGATATTTTATGGGAATCCGGGTAGTGTGTATGTCAGTTGTGAAAACGGTTTATATCCTTTCATGTACAATGGTTTGAGGGTGAAACAGGTGAGGATAGGCACATTCCCGCGTCGGTTGAATGTCGTTGCCCGGAAATGCCGCCTTTTAGGTACTAATTATGTCGAGTGGTGGATTACCAATACTAACGACTATACGGTTTCAAGCAAAGATATGTATGACCGTTGCGAACTTGCTACTTCAGTGTATTATAATAGTTGATATGCTGATTGATAAGGTATAATTATTAAACAAAACGAGATTATAAATTGAATGTCGAATTTGGGCGTTTTTTGATATAATTTAAACGTCCGTCAAAAGTGAATAGGTATGGGAAAATTAAACGAAGCTGCACAAGTGAGCACTATAGGCAGCGAATATGTTCTACTCACAGATAGTAATGGGCTACCGGTACGGATTAGTAAGAATAATCTTGCAGAGGCCATTCGCAACGTGATGAACGAAGCTGACATCACAGATAAAGGCTTAATGCCCGCTGGAATGATTGGTAGCATTAATAAAGGAGCAAGTACATTATTATGTGAAACTCGAAGTACAGCCGTTACTGCATCAATGCTGCTGTCTATATCCGCCACTACTACAGGGCTACCTAATCTCTATTTTATAAGAATGGCACGTGCATCTGGTAATACAGGTGGTCCAATCATAAAGGTAAAGGTATTAGCCGGTAGCTATAATATGAAAATTATAGGAAAAACAGATGCGGATGGTAAGTGCAAAGTATATGCTGAGCGTAATCAGTTTACCCCTATCCTGAATGTTATTGCGATGAGCACATTTGGCATTACTATGAAGATGGAAACTGCCGATAATTCAGAGTTCGAAGGTGGTTTTGAAGCCACATTAGAGTAATAGTATAGGGGCATAATGCCCCTATACTCTAATAAGCCCCTCAGGGGCTTCAGCATTTGTTTCTAACTTAATTATTCCTCCATGGTTAGCAATAACGGATAAATTGAGCGATCCACCGGAGCTTGATTCATATCCCCATACTTCCCGTGTTCCATTTACGTCTCTGTAATATAGCCTAAAAGAAGCATTATCCCCTTGTATATTGATTAATTCTGGCAAGTAACCTTTCCGACAGGATATCATTCCAAGAGGTAACTTTCCCAAAGGAGTACCGCTTGCTATAAGAAATTGGCAATTAGCATAATAAACTGTTAAGTTACATAAGTGAACATATTTTTCTGCTGAATAAGATTGCATACTTCGTTTAAACAGATCAACGGACGCCAATCCCTTTTGTTTCTTTGTAGCTTCTGACATTACCAGCCTGATTACTTCAGCAAGGTCAGCTCTGTTTATACGTACTGGATTACCATTAGAATCTATTAAGGCGATATATTCACTACTAATACTGTTGACCTGCATACTTTCATTCAGTTTCATGATCTATTCATTTTTGACGGACAACAGATATGAAGCAATTAAGGGCAACTGTGAAGTTCTCTCTTTAGAATGTAAATTCCTTGACATTATATCCTGCGTCCGGTTCTTCAGGAACTTCTACTGGGGTTTGAAAAGTAAAACCGATGTTATTACTATAGGCAAGGTCTATATGATTCATCCCATTCGCACTGATATAAACATCAAGCATACCTCCTTTTTCTGTAGAGTTTATGTATAATAGGCGTATTTTGCTAATGCACTTCTTCGAGAATCCCAACTGAACAACCGTCTGGCTACCACTATAGCCGTCTGATGCTATATAAAACAATTGAGAACATGGTGCGGCATTATTGTAATAGCTACCGGCATTCAATAATACAGTACTCGCTCTATTACAGGGACGACTTGTGGCGATTCTATACCATTTGCCGAAACTGGCAATGGGTATAGAAGATGTACCGCATCCTCCTGATTTTGCGATTTCTTTAGGAGTGGTTACTACACTGTTGCCATTAGTGTCTATTCCTCGCACCTTAGCAACTATACCGTTGTTTAATTCAGTTTCTTTCATAACCTATTCACTTTTGACGGACGTTTGAATCATTGCTTGTTTCTCCTTTATGATATGACTATCTTCACAGCAAAAAATGATTTACGCATACATTAGAATATCAACAGATAAACAGATTAAAGAGAATCAGCGTTTTGAAATTGAAAAATTTGCTGAATCGAAAGGTTTTACAATCGACTCCTGGGTATCAGAACAGGTAACCGGTACAAAGTCTGCCAAAGAACGGAGACTTGGACCATTGCTTAGGAAAATGAAGAAAGGGGATACTTTGGTTATTTCCGAGATTAGTCGTTTAGGACGAAACTTGATGAGTATAATGTCAATACTCAATCTCTGTATGACAAAAGAAACCTTTGTATTGACAGTAAAGGAGAAATATGAGCTTGGAAATAATATCAATAGTCAGGTACTTGCTTTTGCTTTTGGTTTGTCTGCTCAGATCGAGCGTGACCTAATCAGCCAACGAACCAAAGAAGCACTGGCTTGGCGCAAAGCTTCCGGGAAGAGACTGGGCCGGCAAGCTGGTGAAAAAAATACTCACTATAAGCTTGATAAGAAGGCAGAATTGATAAATAAAATGCTCGCTGAAGGAAAATCAAAGGCTGCTATTTGTCGGAAACTTAAATGTCATCTGGTCACACTAAATAATCATCTCAAAAGAATGCATCTTGTGTAGGACTGTAGGACAGTAGGTTGCCGAATTGAAGGCTTATAGTTTACTTTTTATTTATAGAATGCCATTGAAATGCTTAGTTTCTTCATGTACTGTCATATTCTCTCCCTTCAGATATTTATTTGTGGTTGAGATGTCGGTATGTCGCGCCTGATCTCTGGCTATAACGATCCCTTCTGAATTAGCCAGGTCTCGTATCCCGGAATCTTTGAGTGAGTAAAATTGATAGGTATCTGGGAATTTCAAAGCATTACGAACTTTATTAAAATAGTTCCTGAAGCATCGGGTAGTACTTTTTTTATAGCCAGGTTTGAAATTTGTACTAAATAGGTAACAGTTTGTGTCGTTGTCGAAAATGTGCAAATCAAGCATTGTCTTAATTAATACATCATTGAGACCAACCATTCCATCCTTGCGATTTTTAGAGATGGATGATGCGATAAATACCTTCTGTTCTTTTAGGTTTATATCCCTCAGGCGTATGTTAGATAGCTCTTCCGGCCGTATGAAAGTATAATATTCCATTTGGCAGATTAGGAGGAAGTATTTATTGTTTTCTTCCAAGTATTCTTTTAACCGGCGTAAATCTGTATGAGTCAAGGCACATCTTTTCTTTTCTTCTTCAGTCAGGCTCTTTATTTTTTCTACAGGGTTATAATCCATATATTGTTTCTCTGTCAGCCAGGTACAGAAAGAAGAGAGCCATACACGATAGTTGTTCCTGGTTCTCGCGGATGCATCCCTATCAAGCAATATATAATCTAAGAAATCACTCATGTAAGAGAGGTCAAACTGATAGATATATATTATTGGAAATGTGCGGTTGTTATTATATTCGGATAACACCCTTATCCGTTTACGATAATCCGTGAAGGTACTATCCTTTATCGTTTTATTGGCATGTAATTTCTGCAGATACCTTGTATATATACCAATCACATCTTCGAATTTTGAATACTGTCTTGAGTTAGATACGTCTGCCCAGGGATTCCATCCGGAGCGTAGCCGATTGGTAACGGTGGCGATAATCTCTGCAGCCATTTTTCGTCTTTCGGTTATTTTCTCAATATTGTTGAGCATGTACTTCTTCCGTTTCATTTCCCTGGTTGCTGGATCCAGGCAACAGAAGTCAACGTACCAATACTTACCGGTATGTAATTTGGGCAATGTGTAGTGTAGAATCTCTTTAAGAGATGTTTTTTTGCTGGTTTTTGAAAACATTTTTTTTACGTTCTTTCAGGTATGGAGAACGTAAACGTTTGAAAATCAGTGATTATAAATTGTCCCGATTTTGTCCCACTTATAAAAGAAAATAGCTGTAAAACCTTTGTTCACAGCTATTTAACTATGCACGGGAGGAGAGGCTCGAACTCCCGACACCTGGTTTTGGAGACCAGTGCTCTACCAACTGAGCTACTCCCGTGTTTGCGGCTGCAAAGGTAATGTAAAGTTTCAAATTTGCAAGAAGTCTACGCAATTATTTTAACGGTCCTCCCTGTTACAACATCTGTAAGTCCTGATACATAATGCGGTAGGCCGCTGCTTTTTTTTCTAAGGCAAGCGGATAAGCGCGCGAAGAAGAGGGCATCCGGTAGAGGCGCATAGGCTTTCCATCAAAAACGAACTCTGCAAAATCTCCTACCTTGGGCTTTTCAAGAGAAAACTGGGTGCATAAAGTTTCCGTTGCTTTCTCACCTGTAGTGACAATCGCCTTGCATTCCGGTAATCGGCGAAGCATCGCCTCAATGTCCGTAGGCTCTACGACTTCAAGAAATTTATCGGATGCATTGTCCTGCAACCGGCGTATGGCAGTAGCTGTATCGAACAGGGCGATCCCTTTTTCCTGAAGAAAGCGGATGATGCGCTCTTTGTCGAAAGCTTTTGCCGCTTCGTTCAGAAAGTAGGTTTTGTCATTGAAGAAGAGAAGCCCTACAATTCGCCACATATCGTTGTTCCAGTTCGGATAGTAAAACTCCATTGACCACCGCTTTTTTTGAGGCGGAAAGCTTCCCAGCATCAGCAAACGGGCATTGGCGGGAAGGAAAGGTTCTAAAGGGTGTTGTTCAATTTCCATTCTTATAATCTTTTAAATGATGATCCGACAGAGAAAGAAATAATTATTTTCCCAACTGGAGAAAAATATTTTGCCAGTAGGGAAAAATAATCGGACTGCAAAAGTACAGATTATTTCCGGAAATTATTCCGCTATTTCCAGATTACTCATTTCTTCCGTGATGCGGAAAGGGAAGTCCGGATACTCATACAAGCTGAATCGTGATTCGGTTTTACCTTCGGTGTAATTCCAGATGCTGGCATAATCTTCCACGTCTTCTCCCATGGCACGCAATTGTCGCAGATAGGCAGCGATGGACTTATTCTCTACGATATAAACTTGTCCCAACTGGTTGATAATCGGGCTGTGCCGACGCGTTCCGTCATGGTCGAAGCGGAGGATGCGTTTACCTTCTTCGGTTATTCCTACCAGATTGAAAGTCATGCTCTTGCCAATGGCAGGCAGGTTTAGTACACTGCGGTCTGTGGCAAGAAACGGAAGATGATGAATTTTCAGGAACTGGCGGATGCAAGCCGCAGGGTCGAGTGCTGTTTCGAGCGATGCGGATAAGTTGAATGCATCTTCCTTATTCAGTTTTCCGAAACGCTTTTCTTCCCGTTGTTCCTGCATGGAACGACTGTTGGGGGTGAAGACGGCATTGTTCTCTTCAAAGCCTTTTACGGAGAATGTGTAGTAGCAAACAACTCCCAGTTCATTGAGTACTTGGCGCAGGCGCGTGGTGTGTCCGCGACGTGAAGCGGCTACGTTGTACACCAACTGATTGGTTATCAGCCAGCCAGCCGACAGTAATTTACGAATACCTTCTTTTACTTCGGGCGTTACTTCCAGTGGTGTCTGGAAATGCGTCTGAATGATAAACTGGCGGATACCGATGACGGAAGCTTTCTCCTTGAAAGTCCGCAGAATTTCTACTAATCCATCATTGATACGCATGGGCAGATACGCAGGCAGACGTGAACCGAGCCGGATACGTTGCAGTTCGGCGTATTTTTCTCCTTCCGGGCGTTCCTGGTTGGCTTTCCGCTTGCGGGCAGCCATACGGTAAACAGCTTCCAGAATGGTAGCCAAAGTCTTGTTCTGGCTCATGAGTGCGTCTCCGCCTGTAATCAGAATATCACGTAGCTGCGTGTCTTCCTCAAAGTAAGTCATCAGTCGGCGCAATTTCTTTTCCCATGTTTCTTTGGGGCGTAAGCTGTCGAACTCAAAATTAAGTCGTTTGCTTTGGAAATCATACATGCGCTGGCAGGAAGCACAAAGTCCTCCGCAGGCGCGTCCCATAGTGTCGGGGATGAGGATTGCCACTTCCGGATAGCGGCGGTGAATATTATGCCCGTCGGGCAGGAGCCAGCCGGCAGCGTTCGGTTTGCCAGCCTCTACTATATCTTCGCGTTCCCAGGCACGGATTTGCCCGTAAGTCTCCACCAGTTGGGGAGAATAAAGGATGTAGCTGCGCAGAGCATCGTCGTTGTAGCCTTCGTTGCGCGGATTCAGCAGAGACAGATAGTAAGGCGTGACGAAGAAGGGCATTCCCTTTTTACGGGCACGGGAAAGCAGATACATCGTTTCGGCAGAAAGTGAATTACCCAGGAAACGGTTCAGTTCCGTAGGGCTTTTGGCTGCCATGGCGAGGTGGAAACGGAAATCGTTCCACCATTCTTCAACAAGATGGAATTTTTCCTCGTAGCTGATGCCTTCTTCAAAGTGGTAACGGGAAACGGTGTTTTTCCGGTGTTCTATCTTTTGTATCAATGCGTGCAGAATGCGTTCTTTGTTTTTGGCGCGGATGAGTTGCACGTCTTCGTTCAGTCCGCTGGGCCAGCGCTCGGTCCATGCTTTGACGCGTTGGGGAGGTGGGAGTGGGGTGGCGAGGAACTGTAATCGTTTGAATTGCTGGAAAATATCCAGGAACGCGTCAGTCTCTACATCTTCTTCCAAATCTCCGGTGAGAAATTCGTATAGCAGTGACAGAGTAGAAACAGTCATTTGTTCATCGGTGGAAAGTTCATGGACTTCCTGGCCGTCATATTCAATCAGAAGTCGAATTTGCCTGGCAGCCTCATTCTCTGCATCAGTCTGACCTGTGATGAATTCCGAAAGACCTTGCTTGAAGCTTTCCGTACCGTCGCTCTGTTCGGCGATGCGTACAATTTCCGGAAGTTCATTTCGATAAAGTTGTTTTAACTGAGATAAAGTGAGTGCAAGCATTTTCTTTTGTTTCATAAGCAATTGTTTTTTAGAGATTAATACTGAGTTTGTCTATTGTTCCGGGTTGTTCTTTAAATGATAATTTACCAGCGTAGCGCTGGAGCAAGGTTTCCTTTCGGCATACTAATTGACATGATAGTACCTGGTAGGCTGAAAGCCTTTTATCTTATAGCCCAGGGCAACGCCCTGGGGGATTGCCATGTGTTTCTCTTTGCGCCCTGTAAGGGCATAACAGCCCACATGGGCTTTTGCCCTTACAGGGCGTAAGATTGTGGGATCATCCATTACCCAGGGTGTTACCCTGGGCTGTAAGATAAAAGCCTTATAGGCTTAGGAAATGCACGCCGCTAAATTATCATTTATTATTCTACAACAGTTTCTTCACATAGAATGTTTTTGTTCCTCCGAACAAATAAAGATGCATAAAAATAACAAAAAAAGGCGAGGAAAATATCTCTCGCCTTATCTTCCTGTAGTTTCTTTAGGAAGTTTTTTCTTTCGTTGACAGTTTTTACTCTGTCTGTATTTCAGGTTTATTTCTCTTCCGTAGCTTTGCTTTTCGGCTCTTTTTTAGCCAGCAGCACCACGTTGTACACATATTCCGTCATCCATTGTTCGGAATATCCCAGACGCTCTTTATACTGGCGGACTGCCATCGCTGTCTTGTGCACATCGTCCTTTTTCCATACGGTTTTGGTACAAATGTCATGTACGGTCTTTTCCGTCATGCTGCGCAACGCACCTTTAAAGAAAGAAGGTACGCGGAATTTCCACTGCATCAGGTTGCCCATCAGCATCATCAAGTCTTGCGAGAAGCCCTGATACATAAACAGATAAGCCTGTACGTCATTCTGTGTACGGCAATGCTTCTTTACGGAAGCATCAATTTCTTTAAAGAAACCTTCACTCAGACCGTAATCCTGCATCAGCATCTTGCGTGAAGCGGTTTTCTCGGCTTGTCCCAGTCGTCCGCCCTGTGTAGGTATCTTGAACAGGCGTTTGAAGTTGGCTACATCCGGCACGAAACGGATATTCGTAATGCCCAGGTTGGCGGCAATTACGGACTGGAAGTAAACACGTGTCAGCGACACGAAATCTTCCACGTTTTTAGAAGAAGCTCCTTCTGTATTCTTTTTAAATAATTTGGCAAATATACCCATATGATTTATAATTTATGATTTCTGATAATGATTGCCGGGGCAATTTTGGTTGCAAAAGTACGAAATAAGTTGATTTACACCAACAATTGTATAATTCATAATTTATAAATCATCAATCTTCTTACCAGCATTCTATGTCATTTTCTACATCTTTCAGCCGATCTTTGGTAAAAACAGGGTCTTTGATGCCAGCACGTTTCTGAGTGCGGTAGTCCTCCAGTAGCTTGAAAGCGTATTTGCCGAGGAGGCTGATAGCAATCAGGTTGCAGAGAGCCATCAATCCCATGGTGACGTCTGCCAGGCTCCAAGCTACATCCAATGTGGCGAGGGCACCGAACAACACCATGCCGCCTACCAGCACCCGATATATGTTCAATATCCATTTGTGACGGGTAAGATACCGTACATTGGCTTCTCCATAATAATAATTACCCAAGATGCTGCTGAAAGCAAAGAAGAACAGGGCGACAGCAACAAAGATGCTTCCGGCTGAACCGATTTCATTCGTCAAAGCCTGTTGCGTAAGCTGTACTCCATTGGTGGAGCCATCCAGAGGCGCGCCGCTGAACAAAATGATGAATGCAGTGCAGGTACATATAATTAAGGTATCGGTGAAGACGCCTAATGTCTGTATCAATCCTTGTTTTACGGGATGCGTGACGTGTGCCGTTGCCGCTACGTTCGGTGCGGAACCCATACCGGCTTCATTACTGAATAATCCCCTCTTGATGCCCTGCATCAATGCAATGCCTATACCACCTCCCAATGCCTGTTGCCAGCCGAAGGCATGACTGACAATAAGTTTAATGACTGCTGGCAGCGCGGTGATATTCATCGCTACGATAATCAGTGCCAGTGCGATATATCCCAGTGCCATGACGGGGACGATGATACTACTGACTTTAGCAATGCGTTGCACACCACCGAAGATGATAACCAGTGTGGCTATTGTAATGATGCCTCCCACAATGGCATGGTCAAAACCGAAAGCGTGTTCAAAAGCTGCACATAGCGTATTGCTTTGCACGGAGTTGAAGGCAAATCCGAAAGTGATTGTAATAAGTATGGCGAAGACGGTTCCCATCCAGGGCTGTTTCAATCCTTTCCGCATATAGTAAGCAGGCCCGCCTATGAAAGAGTCTTTACCTTTCACCTTATACAACTGAGCTAATGTAGATTCCACGAATGCGCTGGCAGCCCCGAATAAAGCGATGATCCACATCCAGAACACCGCTCCCGGTCCGCCCACTACAATGGCAGTAGCCACACCCGCCAGGTTGCCCGTGCCCACACGGCTGGCAATGGAGATGGCAAATGCCTGGAAGGAAGAGATATGCTTCTCGCCGGGCTTCCCGTTCGTACCTGTCGAATCACCCAGCAGACGCACCATTTCACCTATCATGCGGAACTGCACGAAGCGGGTTTTCAGGGTGAACCAAAGGGCGCATCCTAACAGTAAGGCAATGAGGATGTAAGTCCAGAGAATTTCATTTATAGAGTTGATTATACCCATCTTATTTATAGTTATTTATTAGTTACGAGCTGCAAGCTACAGGTATAGCGCAGCAACTTGTAGCTTGTAGCTCCTCGTCACTACTTCAACCTGAAATGAAACTTATGTCCCTCAAATACCGGCTCCACAATTTCGAACCGGATGAACTTAGCCAGCAAATGCTCTGCTGCACGTCGTGAAAGATGTGCCAACTTACAGTATCGGTTCAGCGATAAACTGTCATTTTCTTCCAACAAATCAAGCAATAGTTGTTCGCGTTCGGTGTACGTTATCAGTTCACCGCGTGGGCTGCCACTTTGCTGCCATACCCGCAGGTGCACCGGCGTAGCAAGTATATTCTCGTCTTTGATGCGCAGATAAGCCAACAGCTTCCCGGTCTCATCTTTGGCATAAACGGGTTTCTGCGGACTTTGTTCAATCTGCACCACCAATACGCTGCGTCCTTCTGCATGAAAAGTCTGCATGGTGTAGTCCACTTCCGGTTGGCAGTACATTTGTGCGGCTGCCTCTATCATATATTGTTCTTCATCGGAGCGCACTCCGGCAATTTTTCCGTTATCTTTCACCCCAATAAGCAAGCGCCCTCCGTCCGTATTGGAAAAAGCAGACAAGGAACGGGCTATTTTTCGAGCATCGGAAATCTCGAATTTAAAATCCTGCTGCTGGTGTTCTCCTTCTGCGATAAGTTGTTGTAAATACACCTTGTCGGAATTCGGTCTCATGGGTTACTCTATTTTTTCATCAACTGTTGCAACCGATAACGAAATCGTAGCCAAAATAGAAATCCGGCCGTAAACAGCCCCGCAGGAAATGCGACCCACACGCCTACGACACCTCCGCCCCATGTAAACCCACACAAATAGCCCACAGGCAAAGCAACTATAAAATACGAGAAAAAGGCAATCCACATCATGGGCTTGACATCGGTCGTTCCTCGCAAAGCATTGGCAAAAGTAATCTGCAAAGCATCTCCGAACTGATAAACAATCAGCGAAAATATCAACGAAGAAACAACTACCATAACTTCATGGTCTTCTGTAAAGCTATATATAATGGGAGTCCTCGCCAAATAGAAGAATAGACTGGCAACAATGGCAAGCGATAAAATAATCCCCATTCCCGAATTTACAGCTCTACGCAAATTGGGGAAATCCTTCTGCCCCATAAAATGGCTGACCCGCACAGCCAAAGCAGCTCCCATACCATAATATACCATAAACCCGATAGTACTGACCGAAATCATTATCTGATGGGCCGCCAACGGAATGCTGCCCAGCCACCCTACCATAATAGCGCTCAACGAAAAAGCCGCAGTTTCCATACCCATTTGCAAAGCGATAGGCCACCCCAAAGCATTGAGTTGCATAAAATCATTACGATTGAATCGAGAGCGTAAAATCGCCTCCCTATATACTTTATACCGTCGCGTAACAGCAACGACCCCGATAAAGACCAACAGCATGACAATACGCGAGACCAATGTACTCACACCCGCCCCGA
>OKSG01000196.1_pt1 | contig 41446 bp, 36 predicted proteins | sample 1606411 | NCBI WGS metagenome assembly OKSG01 (sample SAMEA3879586, study PRJEB24766) | human gut metagenome | biome: human-associated habitat; feature: feces | place: USA | collected 1985/1987
AAGATAAAAGCCTTTCAGGCTTAGGGGATGCACGCTGATAAATTATCATTTATACTGCAAACTAATCATGAACATCTACTTACCAATCCCCAAAAATCAAAAGCACGGTCCATCCGTGCTTTTTTTGTGTCCACATGCCTCAGAAGTGTCTGAGGAGGGTGTGTTGCAATATAATTGGGACAAAATGCAATAAAGTCGGGACAAAATGCAATAGTGTTTCATCCGTAAATCGCTTCTTTTGCAGCATGATTTCTAAAGAACAAGAGCGATGAACGAATACATGTACCTTCTTATTGTGGCATTCATTTTTTGTATGGTGATAGCCATTTTTTGCCTCTTCCTGTATTGCCGGAAGATTGAGCGGAAGTGCAACCATTGCATTGCGAAAAGCCTTCGCGAACTGGACCGTATGTTTAAAGAACTGGAACGTATGCAGGTGGAAAGGGAAACTATCGAAAAGATACTTAAAATAAGGATAAACCTATGAAACACTTACAAAGACATCTACTGGTTCTGCTCCTGGCGCTGCTGCCGGGAGTGGCAAGTTTCGCCGGAGAAGCGGCGGACAGTCTCTACATCTTTCGCTTTGTGCAAGGAAAAGATGCGTTCTACGCCCCCTGGCGGGACAACAGTGCGCAGTTCGAAGCACTCCTGACCCTGCTACGTGCACACCGGGAGGCCATTCTTTCGGGCAGCATTCCGGTGCGCGTGGATGGATATTGCACCGGACAGGCTCCGGACGAAGAGAACCGGCGCATGGCTGCCGTGCGCAGCAACCGGGTGAAGTCGGAACTTATCGGACGGGCAGGAGTGACGGAAGCCTGCTTCGTGACCGCCAACCATGCCGTGGAGTACGCAGAAGGAGTGCGGAATGTAGTGACCGTGACGCTGTGCATCCCCGCCGATATCAACGAAACGAAAGAAGATTTACCCGACGCGGCTGATACGGATTTAAAGATTGTTCAGCAGGAGCAGAAAGCTGTTCAACAAGAACAGAAAGCTATTCAGCAAGCCCAGAAGCCTGCCCGGCAAGCGAAGAGCGAAGTGGCAACCCCGGAACAGCCAACACCCACCCGCCGGAAAGAACAATCCCTTTCCCTCCGCACCAACCTCTTGTATGATGCCTTCCTGCTGCCCACCCTTGGCGTGGAATGGCGCATCAGCCACAGCATCGGTCTCAAGCTCGACGGCAGCTTCTCCTGGTGGGGCGGCAATCACGGCAAAGTGCAGAAAGTGTGGCTCGTCAATCCCGAAGTGCGGTGATATCTGCTGCGCGACAAACGCTTCTACGTGGGCGTCTCCGGCAGCTACGGCGAGTACAACATATATAAGTATCTGCCCGGCAAACTGCTGAAAGGCGACACCGGCTATCAGGGCAAGCTATGGAATGCGGGCGTGACGCTGGGTTACCAATTATCCCTCTCCCGCAGTCTCTCCCTCGACTTCAACCTCGGCTTGGGCTATACCCGTTCCGCCTACGACAGCTTCGGCATGACCGACGGCGTGCGCATCCATAAGCAGTAAGACGGAACAAAGAACTTCTGGGGCCCCACACAAGCAGGCATCAGCCTCGTGTGGACTATCGGAAACAACAAGTAAAACCATCTAAAACCAACGCATATGAAAAGGAACATCAGACAATGTCTTATCGTAGCAGCCACAGCGCTATCCCTTGCCGCCTGCGACGTGGAAGCCCCCATCTACAACACCCCACACCCGGAGCAAGGGGCAATTACCCTCGTTACCGACTGGAGCGGCATCGGCGAGGGACTGACCGCACCCGCAAGCTATACGGTAGAAGCCGGTGACTACTCCGCCACCCTCACCGGCACCACTAACCAGCTCGAATCTCTTTTTGAACCGGGCAGCTACCACCTGCATATCTACAACACGCCGCAGCACATCACCGTTTCCGGCATCACCGCCACCGTCGCCGGGGCTTCGGGCAATGTGGATGGTGCGGGCCCCTTCGTGCAGGAGATGCCCGGCTGGCTGTTTACGGATGCGGTGGATGCCATGATAGAGCCCGATACGGAGCAGACATTTACCGCCGTGATGCAGCAGCAGGTGCGGCAACTGACGCTCGTCATCGAGCCTACGGGCAGCACCACGGACAGGATAGAGCACATTGAGGGCTACCTGTCGGGCGTAGCAGGTACGCTGGATTTCTCCGCCGGCATCTACGCCACACCCACAAACGTGGAATTGCAGTTCGCAAAGATAACCTCCGGCGCCAATGCCGGGAAGTACGCGGCAACCGTGCGCCTGCTTGGCATAGCGGGTGAGCAGCAGAAGCTGAACGCCATCATTCGCTTCACGGGCGGCAGCCCCGAAGCCCTGAACCTCACGAGCGACCTCACCACGGAGCTTGCCGCCTTCAACGCCGACAAGCGGAAGCCCCTTACCTTGGGCGGGAAAGTAGTGGAGACGCCTACCGGAGCCGACTTCTCCGCCACCATTATCGACTGGACACCGGGCAACGGCGAGGGCGGCGAAGGCGGCTCGGCGGGAATGGAAACGAACAATTAAATGAATTATCACTATTAATAACACTAAAAAAAGTAAGATTATGAAACTTAGAAACTTATCAATCATTGCCGCAGCAGCCCTTGCGCTTACCGCCTGTAACAACGACAACGAAGCAGTCACCGACAACTGGAACGGCGAAATCCGCCTCACCAGCGGCATCACCTGCCAGACCCGTTCCCACGGCCTCGACACACAGCTTGGCGCAGGCCTGCAAGTATCTGCCTGGGTAGACGACAGCAACAACCTCCCCCTCTACCAGAACAACCTGCTCACCGCCGACGGCACCGGCGGCTTCGCTTACGCCAGCGACATGTACTACATCTCGCCCGACCCCGTGAACATCTATGCCATCCATGCCAACCCTGCCCCGGCAGGAGAAGCCTTCCCCGCATCGGTGTCCCACGAAGTGAAGGCCGACCAGACCACGAAAACCGCCTACGCCGCCTCCGACCTGCTCTATTCCACCAAGCGGAACGTGGCCCCCACCGCCTCTAACGTGACCCTCACTTTCTACCATTTGCTATCTAAAGTAGAAGTAGTGCTGAAGCGCGGCAACGGTGCCCCCGACCTCACGGTTTGGTGTGATGAACGATTATCATTTCGGTGATACTAATTGTGGGAGTCAAGCGTCTGTTGTAGATAAGCTGATCAATTTACAGAAACGTCCTGAATTTATCGTCATGCCGGGCGATTTGTTAGATTGCCCTACGGCGCCTGCCGGGGATGTTAATCCGCTACATTTTCCTGCCGTGCGTGATATATGGGGAAATCTGATTGACGGACTGGAAGAACAGTCTATACCCGTTGCCGACGGACTGGGCAATCACGACTTATGGACAGGGTTTGGCGGTGAGAATGTGAAAGGCGATATTCAACAAAGAAACAAAAAGCGGATAGCAGAAGGCAGCTTGTTTCTTCCATACGGCATTAGTACTGCGGATAATGCAGCTAATTATGGGAACAAAGGTTATCACTACACATGGTTTTTTCCTCTGGAAAAGAACGGAAAGAAGGTGCTGGTTGCATTTTTTATGCTAAACAATTTGCCGGGCAATGCAAACCGCACTGATCCGGGAGATACGGGACACTGTCATGATGAGGGAACCTATGCATTCGGCGCCTTGGACTATCTCAAAGCAAGTATGCAGACGATGGCACGCAAGCCAGGTTATGATTACAAGGTGGGCATCCCCATGTTCCATATCAACTATGGATGTGATGTGAACGGTGATACGCATGGTAATCCGGAGAGATGGTGGACATACGCCGACAAAAAGGCTTTAAAAGATGTTTTAGATAAAACTCCAATAAAAATCGTGACGGCTTTCTTCGGCCATGAGCACGTTGGTTCTATAGAGAAGCAGACACTTTATATCGGAGATCGTAAGGACCCGGCCAACAAAACAGGATATTCCGGTTATCGCTGTGCCTGTTCTATTGATAAGCCACGTCTCAATATCATTGATTTGGAATTGGTGGAAGAAAACGGCGGCTGTAAAATTAAGATTACACCTCGATTTATAGAAGTTGCCAAATTGACTTCTACGGATGATTGCTTGCCGATGATAAAAGAAGAACTGCAAAGCTGTATCGAACTATAGTGAGGAAGTCCGCGCCGCTCCGGATGTTTTTCATCCGGCGGTCATTGCGTATAAGGATTTTCAAATCCTGTTTTCTTCTTCTATTTTTATCCGGTACCCCGGTTTTCCCGTGTCTCCGACAAGGCATTCCCGAGTCAGCGACATGACCGCCCCGAGTCGGCGACAAGAGCGCGTCGAGTCAGCGACACGGGAAAACGGGTTCCGGCTCATTTTTTTTATTCATTTATTAACACTTAAAACAATCAGAATTATGCCATTTTGGAAAAAGATGCTTAATCAGAAACAAGCGGTTTACTACCCCCGCGCGATAGTGCAGGGCAAACCCGTGGAAACGGAGACCATTGCCAAGGACCTGGCAAAAATCTCCACAGTGAGTAACTCCGACGTTCAAGCCGTGCTGGGCGACATTGCAGGCGTGATGCACACCCGCATGAGCCAGGGCAAGAGCGTCCACATCAAAGGACTGGGTTACTTCCGCTACGTGCTCGACACCACCGGCGTGAAGGACCTCAAGGACTTCGACTTCGAAAAGCAGGTGAAAGCCGTCCGCGTGGAGTTCGTCCCCGAACGCACCCGCCTCAGCAGCGGCGCCTACACCCGCGCCCTGGTGGACAGCGAACAACTGGAATGGATTGAACTTTCAGCCACCACCGAAGACCAGGACCCGTCGCATGGCGGCGATGGCGGGATTGAAGAAAATCCGTTGGGATGAGAAAAAGTCCGGAGCGGTCACCGGACTTATTTTATGAACACAGGTTTAAGAATAATGGGAATCGGGGGTTGGCATTCAGGGGGCATTTGTAAAAAAACTACGCTGGAAAACAGAACGTCCCGCCTGCTTCTCAAAAAACGAAAATCGGGCGAGACGAAAATGAATAATATCTTGCTATTTATAATTCTTCTATATCTTTGATGGCTAAACCCGTCACCTGGTGGATGACTTCGGAGGAGATATTCAAGGCTTTCATCGTACGGGCATTCTCTATGTTTTTCTCCTGCTTTCCTTGCTCAAGCCCTTCTGCAAGTCCTTCTTGTCTTCCTTCCTCTCTACCTTCCTCTGCCGCCGTACTCAGCACATCATTCTGAATCATTACGGCATTGATATGTTCGTCATACGCCAGTTGTTCCGCCCTGTCCATATTGTAATAAATCAGTTTGCGGCGTGCTTCTTCCAGTCCGGGAGCTTTCGTATCGGGGCGGATGATGCCGGTCTTCAGATACTCTATCCACTCCTCAAGCGGGGTGACGGCCACCTTGTTGAACTCATTCACTCGAATCAGGAAATATTCGGGGAAGATTTCGGCAGGAAGTTTGCGCACGATGGCGTCCTTCTCCTTGGTGGTGACCTCCAGAAAATCGCCCGTATGCACGCCCACAAAGGAGTTCTGACCGTGGTACAGGTAATCGTTGCCCTTGCCAATGTCGAAATAGAGAATGCTGATGGAGTACACCTTCTTCACTTGGGAGTAAAGTTCTCCCAGCTCAATATGCTCCGTGATGGCCTTGGCAACGCCGAAGAGGATGCGCTCCAGATAGTATATCTCGCGGGTGTTCTGCACCTCGACGATGATGATTTCGTCCTTGCTGTTGCGCGCCTTGATGTCCACACGGTTGAATTTGTCGTTTTCACGTTGCTGGTTGCCCTCGCTTTCCAGTATCTCGACGATGCGGATAGGCTCGCCCAGCAACACGGTGAGGAAACCTTCGAGCACGCCGAAGTTGGCTTTGTTGCGTAGCAAACGCTTCACCGCCCAGTCAAATCGTATATATCTGTCTTTCTGTACCATAACTTCTGTTTTTTTCTGCTTACGTACAAAGGTAAGCATAATTTCTGTTTCCAACGTGTCGGGAAGCGATTATTTGTTTGATTCATTTTTACGCAGTTATGAACCAAATGTGCTAATGTGATTAATGTGTCAATTTGCATTTATAGCTTTGAGTTCAGGTAAGAGCTGTATTTGTTAAGCAAAAATTCATTAGGGTTCTCTAAGCTCATAATGTAATTCATTAGATTTTGTTCCTGAAGTTGGTCGTATGCCTTCGCAAACTTTTGATCTTTTCTCAGTAAATCTTTAGAGATAAACGTCTTGAACATAAAAATACGTTCTTTCCGACTAATAATGTCTCCGATTGCATATCCGTCTTGAAAGCTTAATGCACATTTTTCCCGCCCTGTTTCTGAGATAAAAATAATGCCTATATAACTATTTTTTATATATTGGTTAATAAGCTCTTGTTTGCCAATCGCGGCTCCTTTTAAAAACCTTGAATGATAGCGGGAGAAAAAATGAGGAGGAAAAATATAAATGTTATGCTCGCGTGCAACAATATATTCGTAAACATAAGTTCCTTCTTCGGTTTGCACCTGGGATATAGCGATACACGCGGCATCCTCGGCCAGCTTTTTGGTTATTGCATAATAGAATATGAACCAATCGTTATTTGTTGTCTTGCTGAAATAGTGAATCGGATTAAATATCATCGGCAAATGAAGGCTTTTAATAATCGCCCTGCGTATTTTAGAATCATAATTTCTTTTGAGATAAGGAACTATATTTTCAAATATATCGTTTTGCATCTCCCTTCTAAGTGCGAAGGGATTCATTGTTCTTGTTATCATTTTTTTAGTGATTGATATTGCGGCCGCAAAGGTAACCAAAACAAACTGCAATTAACCAGGTTAATATGAATTTCAACTACTGATTGGCATGAATAACTATTTTATATCGGGTTTGTTGTATATTGGGGATAAACCTGTATCTTTGTTACATTAAGTATCATAAAGCAACAGCTTAAATAAAAAAACAAAGCAGGAGGACAGATTATGGACCCAATGAAATACATAGTACCCGGCAGAAAACGTCTCCCTTACGGCATGATGAACTTCGCGGATATTCGCCTCGACAATTATTATTATGTGGATAAAACCCGCTTCATCCCCATGATAGAGGAGGCGGACCGCTTCTTCTTCTTCATCCGTCCGCGCCGCTTCGGCAAGAGCCTCACGCTGAATATGCTGCAACACTACTACGACGTGCGCACCCGCGACCAGTTTGAGGCACTCTTTGGTGACCTCTACATCGGGCAGCATCCCACACCGGACCGCAACAGCTATCTGGTGCTATACCTCAACTTCTCCGGCATCACCGGCGAGTTGAACAATTACCGCAAAGGACTGGATGCGCATTGCCAAATCTGTTTCGACTTCTTCTGTGAGGTGTATGCCGACCTTCTGCCGCAAGGCATCAAAGAAAAGTTGGACGCAATAGAAGGAGCTGTCAACCAGTTCGACTTCCTTTATCATGAGTGCGAGCGTGCCGGGCGGGATATTTATCTCTTCATCGACGAGTACGACCACTTCACCAACGCCATCCTCGCCGATCCCGAAAGCCTGCACCGCTATACCAACGAAACGCATGGCGAAGGTTACTTGCGTGCTTTCTTCAACAAAGTGAAAGCGGGAACTTACTCTAGCATCAAGCGTTGCTTCATCACCGGTGTAAGCCCCGTGACGATGGACGACCTCACCAGTGGATTCAACATCGGAACCAACTATTCCCTCACGCCGGAGTTCAACCAGATGATGGGATTCACGGAAGAGGAAGTGCGGGAAATGCTGACCTACTATTCAACCACCAGCCCCTTCAATCACACCGTTGACGAGTTGATAGAAATCATGAAGCCGTGGTATGACAACTATTGCTTCGCACAGGAGTGTTACGGTGAAACCACGATGTATAATTCAAACATGGTGCTCTACTTCGTCAAAAATTATATAATGCGTGGCAAGGCACCACAAAATATGGTGGAAGATAACATTCGCATTGACTACGAGAAACTGCGCATGCTCATTCGCAAGGACAAGGAGTTTGCCCACGATGCTTCCGTCATTCAGACGCTGGTGAGTCAGAGCTATATCACCGGTGAACTGAAGAGCGGCTTCCCCGCCTCCAGCATCACCAACCCCGACAACTTCGTGAGCTTGCTCTACTATTTCGGCATGCTCACCATCAGCGGAATGCATAGAGGAAAAACCAAACTGACCATCCCCAACCTGGTGGTTCAGGAGCAACTCTATACCTATCTGTTGAATACTTACAACGATGCAGACCTGAGTTTCAGCAGCTATGAAAAGAGTGAACTGGCAAGCCAACTCGCTTATGATGGCGACTGGCAAGCCTACTTCGGCTACATTGCCGACTGCCTGAAGACGTATGCCTCGCAACGCGACAAGCAGAAAGGCGAGTTCTTTGTTCACGGCTTCACCCTTGCCATGACCGCGCAGAACCGCTTCTACCGCCCCATCTCCGAACAGGACACGCAAGCGGGCTATGTAGACATCTTTCTTTGTCCGATGCTGGACATCTACTCCGACATGACGCACAGCTACATTGTGGAACTGAAATATGCCAAGTACAAAGACCCCGAAACCCTTGTGGAAAAACTCCGTCAGGAAGCCATCGCCCAAGCCAACCGCTACGCCGATACAGATACGGTGAAGCGTGCCATCGGCAACACCCAGTTGCACAAGATTGTGGTTGTATATAAAGGTATGGAAATGCGGGTGTGCGAAGAAGTTATTTAATCAGCCGTTATGGATCAGGTATCATTCCGAAATGAAGTGTATAGCGTAGTCGCCTCCATCCCTTCGGGGCGCGTACTGACGTACGGGCAAATCGCCTACCTTGTAGGCCGCCCCCAGTGTTCGCGCATGGTGGGACAGGCTATGCACAACGCTTCCGAAGAGCGGAATCTCCCTTGCCATCGAGTGGTAAACAGCCAGGGAAGACTGGCGCCTTGCTGGACGGAACAACGCGAACTGTTGGAAAAGGAAGGTGTCGCTTTCAGGAAGAACGGATGCGTTGACCTCAAAGCATGTGGTTGGGAAATCTTGAAAGAATCTATTTCTTAGCAAAGATATTGATAACCAACGAGCAACTCGTCAGCAAAATACCTGTCCCTATCACTCCCGTCCAACCGAAATATTGCCACGAAGTTCCGGCAAGGAAAGTCCCCGTGGACCCTCCGATGAAGTAAGTAGTCATAAAAATCGTATTGATGCGGTTGGAGGCTTGCGGACAAAGGGCGAATGCACTCGTCTGGTTGCTAAGCTGAATGCATTGCATCCCTATATCTATCAATAATATACCGGCTATGATGCCTACATAGCTGTATTGCCCCACATACAGGATGATCCATGCACTGATAATCAGCGTACAACCTATGTAAGTAAGCCGTTTCACTCCGAGAATATGTATATATCTGCCGATGGACGATGCCGTCAGTGCTCCGGCTATGCCGCAAAGGCCTAACATACCTATGATATTGTTTCCCGCAAAGAAAGGTGCCTGCTCCATTTTGAAGGCCAGACAACTCCACATGGCAAGGAAGGAACCGAATGAAAAACCTGCACGTAGCGAAACGATGCGTAGTTGGGGGTATTTCCTGACTAAGGAGAACAGGGATTTCATCAAGCCGAAGTATGTCCCCTGGAAGTTGGAAGGGAGGTCCGGAAGTATCCTGATGATGACGATGAGGCAGACAATCATCAGTCCGGCGGCAACGAAGTAGATGAAACGCCAGCCCATGTATTCGCCTACGATGCCGCTCACTACGCGCGAAGCCAGAATACCGGTCAGCAATCCCGAAAGGATGATGCCCACATTCTTCCCTTTGGTTTCGGGAGTGGAGTATTGCGCCGCAAGAGGCATGAACACTTGCGGAATGACGGAACATGCACCTGTCAGCAGGGAGGCAAAAAGTATCAGGTGGATGTTGGGAGCCAGGGCAATGGTGAGCAGGGAGACCACCAGCACGGAGATATTCACAAGGATGATGTTCCTCCGGCGGTATAAGTCGCCCAATGGAATGATGAAAAGCAATCCGAGCGCATAGCCTATTTGCGAGAACATGGCTATCAGATTGGCGGTGAACTCGCTGATGTTCAGATCACGGCTGATACGGTTCAGTAAGGGTTGATTATAGTATATGTTGGCTACCGTTACTCCTGAAATGATGGCGAGTGTCCAAAGTAAGGACGATGGTATTCCCTGGTTTTCCTTTAGTTCCTGTTTCATGCCGCAAAGGTAACTATTTCATGAAAAACGAACGCATATATTATCAATGATTCATATAGAAAGGCATCAGGCGGTGATAGGCTTTCAGGTATTTCTTCAATCTGCTGATTTCTTTTTCCCCTATGCAGGGCATGCGGCGGACGTCCATATTATCCGTCAGGTCGTGAATCTTAACGGCAATAGCGAGGGGATTGGTGGCGCATCTTCCGATGTATTCCTCGTAGTCTTCTTCATCGGATAGCTTGGTGACGCACCGCACGGCTTCGATGATTTCATCCGGGAAACCCTCTTTCTTCAGGTCTTCGCACGTCCATTCCGTGTCTTCCACCACATCGTGGAGGATGCCGACAATCTTTTCTTTCAGGTTACGTCCCATATTCATGACGCGGATGGGGTGGTGCAGGTACTCCTGTCCGTATTTATCTTTTTGTCCTTTATGAGCCTCGGTGGCGAGGGCGATGGCGTGAGAGAGAAGATGATTGTCCATAAGATTTTTTTTAGAAGTGTTCGATACAAAGTTACTGAAATCTGTTATTTAATATAGAGAGTCTTGTTATTTATTTATTCACCCAATAAAGGAAACAGATTATGAATATAGAACATTATCCCGAGAAAAAAGTTTTTCAGACAACGGTGGATGGGGAAACTGCCCGTCTGATGTATCGCGTCACTGATGGTGCGCTGGATGTGCGCCATACGATTGTTCCCGATGAAATCAGCGGGAGAGGCATTGCCTCTGCTTTGGTAAAAGCGGCCTATGACTATGCTTTGGCCAACGGATTAGTGCCGGTGGCAACCTGCTCTTATGCCGTGGTTTGGCTGGAAAGACATCCTGAATATAATGGAAAAACAGGAAAGGATTATGCCGGAGAAGGAACGTGTGCACTCTAAATTGATTTTGCCATCTTCGGATTTTTCTTTATCTTGCTTCCGTTTTTAATCATCATATAAAGAATAGATATGAAAAAATATATTGGAGCGCACGTGAGTGCAAGTGGTGGAGTAGAAATAGCTCCCGTTAATGCCCATGAGATAGGTGCGAATGCATTCGCCTTGTTCACAAAGAATCAACGGCAATGGGTAGCCAAACCGTTGACGGAGGAAAGCATCCGCGAGTTCAAGGGCAATTGTGAGAAATTCTCTTTTGATGCCCGCTATATCCTGCCCCATGATAGTTATCTGATTAATCTGGGGCATCCGGAAGAGGAAGGATTGGAGAAAAGCCGTGCCGCATTTCTGGATGAGATGCAACGTTGTGAGCAATTAGGTTTGCAACTCTTGAACTTCCATCCGGGAAGCCATCTTAATAAGATTTCGGTGGAGGAATGTCTGGATAAGGTTGCCGAGTCCATCAACATTACATTGAGCAAAACGAAAGGGGTAACGGCCGTTATTGAAAATACGGCAGGGCAGGGTAGCAATGTAGGTAATGAGTTTTGGCAATTGAAGCATATCATCGACCGGGTAGAAGATAAATCACGTGTAGGGGTATGCCTGGATACTTGCCACACCTATTCGGCAGGTTATGATATAGTAGGGGAATATGATAAAGTATTCCGTGAGTTCGACGAGGTAGTTGGCTTCAATTATTTGCGGGGCATTCACTTGAATGATACGAAGAAAGAGTTGGGTAGCCATGTAGACCGCCATGATAGCATCGGGAAAGGCTTGTTAGGGATTGATTTCTTCAAGCGTTTTATGAAAGACGAACGTTTCGACAACATGCCTGTCATTCTGGAAACACCGGATGAAACGCTCTGGGCGGAAGAAATAAAGTTGTTGCGTAGCTTTGAATAGTTATTTGTATGCTATATAAAAACAATAATTCCTGCAAAATTCGATTCTCTCGGAAACTTTGCAGGAATTATTGTCTATAGCTATTTCTTAATTTTATTGATTCACCTTCACATTATCCCATTCAAACGATGAGATCACTGACTTATCGCAATCTCCATTCTTCGCCTTGATATTCAGATTCTCGAACTTGAAATTCGACAATTTGTATTGTTCGGATGCACTTACGTTGAAGAATACATCACAATCGAAGTCAATATTACGCATCGTCACGTGGTCTGAGTAGGACATCGGAACATCCTTCCGGTCTTTGAGGTCAAAGAATTGTGTCCACGGCTTGACGTAGAGGAAGCTCTTGGCATTTCCTTTGATGTCTTCAACAAGGATATACTCGTAATTCTGAGGAGTGTCGGCACGCATTTTCAACCATAGCAAGCGGCTTGCCTGATTGATTGTGCAACGGCGGAGGATAATATTACGGTTATGAATAGATTCGCTACCACAAGTCAATGCACTATGGCAGAAACCATACGTACAATCTTCTATAATAATGTTAGTGTTACTTCCGTTGTTGGAATCCTTATCAGCCCACGGGCCTTTTCCGCCTTTCAGAGCAATGGCATCATCGTTAACCGAGAGATAGCAATTCTTAACCAGCACATTATTACATACATCAATATCTATGGCATCCGTGCTGGGTGCCTTGACCGGAGCCGCCGGAGAGAAGATGTATAAATTCAGCAATTTCACATTATTACATTTATAAATATGCGTTGTCCAGAACGGAGAATTGATGAGACGTACTCCTGAAATCTGTACATCATCGCTATTGGAAACGTGCACCAGTCGTGGACGCAACTCATCCATATTGGTACATTTAGGAATGACGGAACGGCGCAACCAGAAAGATTTCCAATAGCGCAGACCGTTACCGTTGATGGTGCCTTTGCCGGAGATGGTGAAACCATTGACTCCGTCAGCATTCACCAGTGCGGCGAAATACTTCAGTGATTGCCCCTCTATGCGGGTATTGATTATGGGGAAATTGCTGATATCATCGCTACCTTTCAGTACGGCTCCTTCTTCCAGATAAAGATGGGTTTTCGGTTTGAAGAAAAGCGCACCGCTCAGGTAAGTACCTTTCGGAATGATGACCACGCCACCGCCTTTGGACGAAGCCTGGTCGATGACCGCTTGAATCTTTTCTGTTTGAATCAGGGTGCTATCATTTACAACGCTATAATCTGTAATCTTGTACTTGTCACCCAGTGTTTCAATATTTACGATTTCGTTTTGTCTGAACCAGTCGGGAATAGGAGTTCCGTCAGGAAAATTCTCTTGTGCGAAAGAGGACAGGCAGAAAAGTAAACTACATGCTAAAGTTACGAATTTCATGGTTTTAATCATTAGTTGGTTAATAGTGCTTGATCGGATAGATTTATCCGTTTGCAAAAATAGGGAATAAAATCCGGATATGATGGGAATGAAAAGGTTCAATTCCTAAGCTATTTGTCAGTTTATATAGGCTTTTTGACTCTCTCTTGTGAAGGAGAAAAAGAGAAGAAGCAATCATCAGAAGTCAGCCTTTTCCGTGATACGGATGATCCGTCCGTCGGCGGGATGGGTAAATTCGATGGACTCGGCATGCAGGTAGAGGCGTTTATCCTTTCTCCCGTAAAGCTCGTCGCCTATGATGGGACAATGCAGACCTGACGGATGTGCGGCATGCACACGGAGCTGATGAGTGCGCCCTGTATGCGGATGAAAAGCTATGCGTGTGCATTTGTCCCTCCGCTCAAGAACCTGATAATGAGTGATGGCGGGTTTGCCATACTCCATGTCTACCACCTGCCGGGGACGATCCAGCGGATCCGGGCAAATGGGAAGCTCGATGGTTCCCTCGTCTTGGGGAATGATGCCGTCGAGCAGGGCTATATATTTCTTTCGGATGCTATGATTCTTGAACTGGGCTTGCAGGTGTTGATGCACCTTTTTATTCTTGGCAATGATTAAAAGTCCCGATGTAGCCATGTCCAGCCGGTGCACAATCATCGGCCCGTCGGCTTCCGGATAGAGTTGCCTTGCCAGACTATATACGGACTCCTTTTCACCCTTACCGGGCACGGAGAGCATTCCGGAAGGCTTGTTGACTACCAATAACCATTCGTCCTCATAGACTATTTTTAATTTCCCGTAGCCCTGTTCCGGAAGTTGTAGCATAGGATTTTCTTCTACTTCCAACCCTTGAAGCATGTGTTGCAAGATAGGCTCGCACTTACCTTTACAAGCGGGATAATAATAACCATGATGGCGGATTTCGGCTTTGGGAGAGTTGCCCCACCAGAACTCTGCCATAGCAATGGGTTTCCAGCCGTGCAGATAGGCTTGTTGCAATAATTTAGGGGCGGCACATTCTCCGGCACCGGCGGGAGGAGTTTTGTGCACGGTTTGGCTGAATATATCACACAAGGTTTTCACCTCCTTCCGGTAGTTCAACATTCTGAATTGCCCGAATAATTGTTGTTGCAGGGCGGCAGAACGGCTTTTGCGTTCCACCTTCAACTCTTGAATTAGTTCTTCCCGGTTATTGACTTCCACTTGCAAAGCGGCTATCTTTTCTTTCCAGGAACGTTCCAGCCGTTTGTATTCCGCTTTTTGAAATTGGCTTTCGCGTATCAGGCGGGCTTCTTCTTCGGTAGTGAGTCCGGCTTCCTTTCTACGCAATTCTCTTTTCTCTTTCGCTTCTTTTAATTGTTGTTTGGCTATGTCCAGTGCTTCCCGGGCTTGTTGGTGGGTCCGGGTGAGCTCGGACAACAAAGAAGTGTATTCCTTGTCCTCTTCCAATTGCTTGATGCGCCGGTTGATGGCGGAGATATTTTCCTCTTCGACTTTAAAGAAACCTTGCGGTTGCAACAAGTCATATACGGGCGGAACGAAGTAGGAGTGTTGGTTCTTCCCCGCCAATATGCCCGAAAACGCGGCCAGGTAACCAACCTCCCCATTTCCGGTCTGCACCACCAGCACTCCGAACATCTTCCCCCGACTTAGTTCTTCTTTCCATTCATGTTGCCGGTTGAGATAGTGTTGCACCTCTTCCGCCGCCATCACGCATAATGGATGGGGAGTATAGCAGAAAGGATAAGTAAACCTTTCCGGAAGTGGGATATTTGCTATGGAAGTCTTGAAACGGTGCAACATAATGGCGCAAAGATACTCATTTCTTATAATAAGCGTATCATGGTGCCGTGCTTTCTGATTATATATTATCCGACGGAGAAAAGTTCTTCACTCTCATTATGGTAGGGTAGGGTGAAGGTGAACCGGCTTCCCTTTCCGGCCTCGGAGCTAACGGAGATTTTTCCACCCAGTTTTTCTGCTATGACCATGCTTATGGAAAGCCCCAGGCCGGTGCCCTGAACAAATTCGTCTTGCTTGTAGAAACGTTCGAATATCATCCGTTGTTCTTCTTTCGGAATGCCTTTTCCGGTATCTTCCACATAGATGGAGATTTCATAGTTCGAGAAGTCTATCTCATATCCCAGTTTTATGAATCCCGACTTGGTGAATTTGGCAGCATTGTTCAGGAAATTGGTAATGATCTGACTAAGCCGGTTCACGTCCGTATGGATGAAGAAGGTGGCATCGGGCACTTCTTTTATGAACTCAATCTCCTTGGGTATCAATAAGGAATGAGTCATGTACATATTGTCAATCCAGCTATTCAGGTTGCAAGTTGAAAAAGAGAAAGCCATTTTGCCGGATTCGATACGGGATAATTCCAATATGTCGTTTATGAGTTTTAGAAGAAGTTCGCAATTGCTATTGATGGTATTGATAAAGTCCGCTTTCTCGTCATCGGACAAGTCATCTTCACTGACCAACAGGTTGGAGAAGCCTACGATTGCATTGAGCGGTGTGCGTATCTCATGGCTCATATTGGCGAGGAATGATTGCTTGAGCTCTGCTTCTATCGCCAGGTCTTTGGCCTTCATCAACTCTTCTTCTTTATCTTTGAAGTGTTGCACATTAGTCACCAACCCTATGATGGAGGCGGTTTCCGCCATGGCTTTCGTGGGGTTGACATAGCGAAGTTCGTACCAGATGTACCCTTTGCCATTGAAGTTGCACCGGCATTGAGTATGTGCTTTTGAATCTTCCTGGCTCTTTACCCGGAAGAAGGTGGTCAGCACATCCGTTCGGTCTTCCGGGTGTATGGCCTCGGTCATCTCTTGTAGAGTGAACGTGCGGAAAGGCATGTCCAGATGCTCAAAGAATTCTTTATCGCATGAGAAGGTGTTGGTGGATTCCACATATTTCCAGGCATAGATATCGCTCTTTTCAAGTGATAATGATAGCAATTCCTTTTCCCTGATTAATTCCCTTTGGGTGGCACGTTTCCGTTTTGACTCCCTGAAATAGAGGAACAACGGATATAGGATGAAAAAACAAATGGCAAAGGCGCCCAGGGTAAAAATACCGATAAGTAGAGTTTTGTGATGCTCGATGCGGAAAGGTATTTTGATTATGGTGTAGTCCTCCTGCGAAGTCTCTTCTGCATTGATTTCTGTATTCAGAATCTTATTAAGGTTCTTGTAAACGGGTAACAACTGTTCGTAAGAGTGTGTGAGGATGTGGTGGTATTGGGTATATTGCACTTTTTGCGCATGCATCTTTGTGAATAGAGCAAGGAGAATTAAAATGACAGATACCCTTTTGAATATCCGATATCGTTTTTTCATAGAGTCATTTTTTTGAGCTATATTATTTGTCATAAAAGCACGCGCCTATATCCGTTACCAGTGGAGATTCTAAAGAAAATCTCATTCGCAAAGTTACACGATTATTTTGAATTCCCACACAAATGGATAAAAATGTGAGGATTAACTTCGTTTGTATCGTAACGCTGAATTTATGATGTCTTAAAAAAAGACTATATGAATGTAAATCTTATTTTTCCCTTTTATAGACTCATTTTTGATGTTTCGGATTTGTCAGGTAATAGCATTGATGGTCATATACATGTCCGTCATAAGTCACTTCGGCCTGATGAAGCGTACCCTCATGCACAAAGCCCTGGCGTTTCAATACTTGTTGAGAGCGCTCGTTATGGGGGTAACAGTTAGCGGTGATAAGACTTAGTTTTAGCGTGCCGAAACCGTAGTTTAGTACCGCTTTTACCGCCTCCGTCATATAGCCTTTTCCCCATTGAGCCTCGTCGAGCCAATATCCCAGCATACGTACTTGCGGGTTTTCGCGTCTGGGGTCGGCGATGATGCCGATGGAGCCAATCAATTGCCCGTTGTCTTTCAGGGTAATGGCCCATACCCCTTTCTGGGATAAGAATACGGAACGAAGTACTTCCCGTGATTCCTCCAGGCTTGCGTGAGGTTGCCAACCCGCATTGTTTCCTATGTTGGGGTTTCGGCAACAGGCAAAGAGGGCCTCTGCATCGCTCTCCACGAAGGGGCGTAGTAGCAACCGTTCCGTTTCAATTGGGGCGTCGGGTTCTTCCGAAGTTTCTTCTTTCCGATAGACACATTCTACGCGGTTTCCGTCAGGATCAAGTATGACGCTTTCGAAATAACCATCGCCTGAAGTGCGCGGTTCTCCGGCTATGGTATAACCGTCTGCCCGGAGTTGTTCAGTAGTCTTGAGTACATCTTCTTTGCTTTGAAAGGCAAGGGCGAAGTGGGTGAGACCTAACCTGTTTTCTTCTATCAGAGTGTTTTGCACGTCCGTTCGGCTCATTAATTCTAATGACGGACCTTCATCAAAGTAGATGAAGTATGATTCGAAACCCTTCTTGGGATTGATGTATTTTTCGTTGCTTTTTCCGCTAAAATACCGGATATAGAAGTTCCTTAATTCCTCCAGGCGGAAGGTCCAGATGGCGATGTGATGTACTCTCATGATTCCTTTTTCATGCAAATATAGTGATAATTCCCTGTAAAATCGTACCTTTGTGCCGTAATAAAAAGAAATGATGACATTTAAACAGATGAATATTTCGGAGCCGGTGTGCCGTGCGCTCCTCGAAAAAAACTATTCTACCCCTACACTTATCCAAGAACAAGCTATACCCGAAGCCCTGACCGGCCGTGATTTGTTGGGACTGGCGCAAACCGGAACCGGCAAAACCGCCGCTTTCGCCGTACCCATCATCGAGCAATTGCTTGCCGCCCCTATGCCCCAACGCAAAGGTGCTCCGCGTAGCATCCGTGCGCTTATCCTGACCCCAACCCGGGAGTTGGCGATTCAGATTGATGAATCGTTGGCGGACTATACACGCTATACGACCTTGCGCCACACGGTTATCTTCGGCGGAGTGAAACAAAAGTCGCAAACCGATGAACTTCGTGCCGGGACGGACATCCTGACGGCTACTCCCGGACGCCTGCTCGACCTGATGTCGCAAGGCTTTATCCGCCTCGACGATGTTCGCCACTTCGTTCTTGATGAGGCCGACCGTATGCTCGACATGGGATTTATCCATGACGTCAAACGCCTCTTGCCCAAGCTCCCGCCCAAGAAGCAAACCCTTTTCTTCTCGGCCACCATGCCCGATAGTATCGACCGTCTTGCCAAGAGTTTGTTGCACAATCCGGCGCGTGTGGAAGTAACTCCGGCATCCAGTGTTGTGGAGATTATCAGCCAGTCCGTCTACCGGGTAGAGAAACCTCAGAAGAAAGAATTATTGGCTCAATTGTTGCTCGGAGAGGCAGGCCATCAGGTGCTGGTTTTCTCCCGTACCAAGCATGGGGCGGATAACATTGCCCGCTACCTGTCTCGTCGTGGCATTGCTTGCGAAAGCATACATGGAGACAAGTCACAAAATGCCCGCCAACGTGCGTTGAGCAACTTTAAGGAAGGGCGCTCCAATGTGATTATTGCTACGGATATTGCTGCCCGGGGCATCGATATAAAAGGTCTGGACCTGGTTCTCAATTTTGATTTACCTGATGTTCCGGAGACCTACGTGCACCGTATCGGACGTACTGGACGTGCGGGTTGCGAAGGACGTGCCATTGCTTTTTGCTCAAGCGAAGAAGCCCCCATGCTACGTGAGATAGAGAAACTTACGGGTATAAAGCTGGTGCAACAAAAGCACAATTTGCCTTCTTTGGGAGAGCCTGCCGCTTCTCCTACTACTTCTTCTACCCAAAACATTGCATCGAAATCGCAAGGCCGCACTCAGGGAGGAAGACCTCAGAACAATAGAAGGCGGGAGGACAGAAAGAGACCGGTCGAACCAACCGGAAGCACTCAAAAGGCGGTGGTATCTGCCGAAAAGCCCAAGCGGAATAATAACCGTCCCGAAAGACCTCGACCTGTCCAGCAATCCGGGCAAAAGAAGTCGGGTTCCGGGAAGCCGGAGCCGTCACCCAAAAGTCCGGCAAAGTTGCGTTCGCGCTACGAAAACTATGATTGAAAGTTGTAGATGCTTTTGAAGTACTTGTAAAATTAAATAGGCTTCCCTTTATCATGCTTTGTGTGAAAAGGAAAAGATTTAATATTTAAAAACTTGGTAAAAAGTGCTCTATTGTCTTTAAAAGTTTGTATATTAGCGGCTTGAATGCTTGGATGAAAAAACGAGAATTCGTTCCGAGTAGTCTAAACTTAAGGAACTAAAGATTATATGACCAAAAGCAAGGAAAGTTTAAGTGTATTTCTACTTCAGTTTTTAGAACGGTTGAATGGCCATGAATCTATTGAAAGGAAAATCACGAAGTCGTTGATAGACATTTGTAATTACTATGGATTCAAGAAAGGGTTTGTTTATCAAACGGATGGCTTCCGCTATTTCTTTTTGAAGGAAACCATCGGAAATGAAGGTGGCACCCTGAGGTCTCGTTTTGAAATGGGAGAGATGACTACACAACATTCTGGTCGTATAGAGGCTAAAAAGAGACCTTTCTATGCCAGTAAGGGTGAGAATATTTCTTTGTCTGATATTGATATTCTGGATTTTTATGGAGTGGATTCTTTGCTAATCAGGCAATTCGAAGATTCCGAAGGCAAGATTATCGGATTTATCGGGTTTGCGGATAGGGAAGAAACCTCGATACCTTTCGCGGAGGACGAGCTCCAGATGATTCATCTGATATTAGGCTCGCTCTCCAAGGAAATAGCGGTCAGGGAATATAAGGAAAGAGAAGTGCGGGCAAGCAACACGCTGGGTAGCATTATGAACAATATGGGAGTGGACATTTATGTGAACTCTTTCGATTCTCATGACATGCTATATGCCAATGCGTCTATGGCCGCCCCGTATGGCGGCATCAGGCATTTCGAAGGGAAGAAATGCTGGCAAGCGCTCTACACCGATAAAACGGGCGAGTGTGAGTTCTGCCCTAAAAGGCACTTGATTGATGAAAACGGCCAGCCCACCAGGGTTTACTCCTGGGACTATCAACGCCCGTTCGACAAATGCTGGTTTCGCGTGTTCAGTGCCGCATTCCCTTGGATAGACGGACAGATGGCGCACGTCATCACCAGTGTCGACATCGACCATCAGAAAAAGATAGAAGAAGAATTAAGGATAGCCAAGGAGAAGGCGGAGAATCTGGACCGCCTGAAGTCGGCTTTCCTGGCCAATATGAGTCATGAAATCCGTACTCCGTTGAATGCGATTGTCGGTTTTGCAAGTATGCTCGTTGAGGAAGATGATAAGAAAGAACGTCAGGGGTATATTGAAATCATGCAGGAGAACACAGAGTTGCTCTTGCAATTGATATCCGATATTCTGGATTTGTCGAAGATAGAGGCGGGGACGCTCGACTTCAATATGGGGTATCTGAACATCAAAGACTTTTGTGAAGACATACTTCGCGGTTATGAAATCAAGGAAGATAAGCCCGTGCCCGTATTGCTGGCTTCTAATTTGCCCGATTATCGTATTTATACAGATAAGAAGCGTTTGATGCAGGTTGTCACCAACTTTATCAATAACGCCCTTAAGTTTACGAGCGAAGGGCAAATCACTCTTGAGTATCACTTTAAGGAGGATACCAATGAGATAGAATTCTCCGTAACAGATACGGGTATCGGTATTGCTCCGGATGCGGTGGGGCAGGTGTTCGACCGCTTTGTGAAACTTAATACTTTTTCCAAAGGCACCGGTCTGGGATTGTCCATCTGCCGGAGTATTATCGAGCATCTTGGCGGCACTATCGGGCTTGAGTCTGAGGTAGGCGTCGGTAGCCGTTTCTGGTTTACGCATCCTTGTGCCGAGTCGGCATAATCAAAGCTATTATTCATGAACTAAAAAATTAGTAGACCAATGAAGAACAAAACATGGAGATATTGGGTTGTTGCATCAATTGTATTGTTGCTGGTAGGTTGTGGCGGCGGTGCAAAGAAACAAACTAATGAGGAAGTAAGTATGGATAGTACAACTATGGCATGTGACGGTTTGAAAACCTTACAACTGGATGGAGTGAAGGTCACCTGGATACAGGATAATGCAAAAGAGCGTCTTATGGAGAGGACGCTTTTCGCCGATGCCAGTGATGAGCTGATAGATAGCTTGAAGTTGGCGGATGGGATACCTTCGTCCATGAGCACTTTTCTGGTAGAAACGGATGGTGTCCGGATTTTGTTTGATACGGGAATGGGAGCGCCGGATAGCCGTTTATTGTCGGGGTTGGCCTCTTTGGGAGTAACCCCTGCTGATATCAAGTATCTGTATCTCACCCACTTCCACGGTGACCACATCGGAGGAATGATGAAGGGAGATAGCATTGTCTTCCCTAATGCCGAGGTGTATGCATCGAAAGTGGAGTATGATGCCTGGCTCAAAATGTCTTCCGAGAGGAATGCGCAAGTGGTGAAGACCATGAACGCTTATAAGGACCGTTTGCACCTGTTTGAATTTGGTGAAACCTTACCGGGGAATGTGGTTACCATGAATGCGGAAGGGCACACTCCCGGCCATACGGTGTACCAGGCGGGCAAGCTATTGGTGATAGCCGATTTGATTCACGGAGCTGCTCTTCAATTGGAACATCCCGAAATCTGTGCCTCCTACGATATGGATAAGGATGCGGCGGTAAAGTCACGTAAACACTTCCTCCGGTATGCCAAGGAAAATGGATTGACAATGGCGGGAATGCATTTGCCGCCTCCGGGATTTAAATAGTACTTTCCGGATGGGACGTGATAGGGGGTGTTTCTTCACTCCCTTTTGACTTTTCCTCCGTTTTCGGGCGCTTGGCAGGGGAGGGCTTCTTCCCGTATTTGCGTTCTTTTTCCCAAGCGGCTTTTCTTGCTTCGTATGCTTCGTATTGCTTTTCTAAATAGTTGTCGGCCATGATTTTATTGTTTTAATTAGAGATTGTTCATCGTTGGGTGGGCAATGAAAACTCTTGCCAGTCATATTCCTCTCCGTTTTCGTCGGCTACGGCAATGCGGAAGATGACTTCTCCCGTCTTTATCCGTTCTCCGGCGCTGATGCTGGCGGTGTATTTCACGCCTTCGCGGGGAGCGATTTGTTCTATCATGACGGATGGCGAGATATAGACGTGCTTCATACCCGTGACTTCCGCCACTACCGGCACCACGTTGAAGGCGGTCCTGTTTCCCTCGTTCATAATTTCGAAGACGACTTTGCAATTCTCACCCGCATTGATTACGTGGTCGCGGCTATCGTCGATGAAACGTATATTGCGTATCTTCAGGTTGTTGATGGCGGAGGGGCGCGCTTCCGGTCGGGGATTATAGGTGGGCTGGGTTCTCTCTACCCGGTAGCTGTATTCTTCCGTTTGTTTGGGGGCGGTGGCGGCATTGGCAATGGCGGCTCCGGCAATGGTTCCCACAATAGTGCCGATGGCAGAACCACGGTAACCTCCTCTCCATCCTCGGTTGTTCTCGCCTATCAGCCCGCCGATGGCGCCTCCTACATTGCCTCCGATGGCGGCTCCCGCCAATACGGCGCCCGGGTCACCCGCCGCCATGCGGTTGGTGCTACATCCGCTACACAATATGGCTAATGCCAATATCCCTATAAAATGCATGCTAATCAGTTTCTTCATATCAAAATCCTATTTAGTATGTATATGTGCATTAGAACTCTGTAAAGGTATGGATAAAATTTTGTTTGCTGAAATGCGGCTTCTGTTTTTATTGTTCACTTTGGCTGGAAAAGGTGGTTTTATTGAACAAAAGTTCTTTAGAATATTGTGGGATTGAAGGATATAGTCTATTTTTACGGGAAATAAAATGTAAGGACTATGAGTACTTTTCGTTCCATAGAAGAATTAGTGAAGAGTCTTGAACGCGAAAAAGAACTACTGAAAGAAATGTTTGCCAAGCGGAAGTCGCTTTCGTTTCGCTATGATTATGCGCTTGAGATGACAGAGTATAAAGAAGAGCGTATCCGTTATCTGATCGACTACGGTGTAATACGTGACACGGGTGACTTTCTTGAAATGGAAGATCTCTATCTGAAATTCTTTGAAGACGTGTTGGAAGTGAATGAAGAAATCAACGTGTCTTTTGTACAGGACTATCTTACCCGCCTCAATGAAAATATAGATTATTACCTGAAAGAAAGTAATGAAAAGCGCAAGTATAATTATCAACGCGAAGTGAAACGCTGCCTGAAAAACATTGCCCTTACCACTGTCCGCAATGTAATGGATCTGAAAAGGAACATGGATAATACTTACAAGAACGAACCCAACTACCAAATAAAAAAAGCGAAGTTGATGAGATTAAGTGAAAAACTTAAGAACATTTCTTTGCTGATAACTAAAAGTGAGGAGCTGATTGATAACCAGCAACCAGTCTTTTTCCGCGTAGCCATGGATGTGCAAATGCGGAATGTGGTGAGCGACGTCAAGCTGCAATTAAACGATTCTTATCATAACTTGCTCGAAATTCACCGGCAGATTGTTCATTATCTGAACCTGATAGACTATCAGAATCGTATCTTTGAAAAGATAAGGAAACTGAAGTATCTGAAAGACCAGTTCCTGTTGGAAGAGAACACGACTATCCGGCAAGTTGTTTCGCAACGTCATCCGTTATGGATGGAACCTCAGACGAACTACCGCATAAAGTTGTCGATAGATTATTTGCGAACTTCGGATGAGGCTTTCCAAGCTGTCAGGAAGTTGGCAGCACAGCAAAAGAACAGGAAGCATGGTCCGAAAAATCTGGCTGAAGCTATCCCTGAAGGGTATTTGGATAATCAGTCGCAACAAATTGACGCTATAAACTTGCGGGAAGTGTACAACGCTTTTACGGCCTCCGGGATGCATCTGTTTGGTTTCGTGATGAACTATCGCTTTCGCAAGGAAGTATCCCGTGGAGATAAACTGATTTATTTTTGCCAGTTGGCTTCCCAATATGCTGATGAACTCAATTTTACGGAAAGCTATGAGTGCTCGGGCAATGTGGAATATCCTTTGATTTACGCCAAATAAAACTTTTTGAATATGAAATATACCGAAGAGATTTTCAATATACTTAGTAAAGGAGGGTTTATTTCCTCGAACAGTATTTCCACTCAGGTGAAGCGTTATTATGATGCTATTGAAGAAGATTTACCCGATTATTATGAATATTATCAGGGAATCGGACTTTATCTGGAAGGGGGAGACGGTTACTATCATTTTACGCGCAAAGAGGCGAAAGTGGATTTGGAGCGTAAATTGGAGGCTGCCTTGAAATGGATTGATTATATGAGTTTCTTGAAAACCTATCATTCGGCTTTCGGTCCCGGATTCCTGTTTCGTGCGGCTGATATTGAAATTCAGATCGGTTGTGATATAGAGTTGAAGGAGAAAGCTTCCAAACTGTTCTCCGACAAAAAGAAGCATGAGGAAGTAGTGGCTAAACTGATTAATGAACTGGAAAAGATGGGATTTATAGAAAAGGAAAATGAAGTGGACGGGACATACAAAGTGCTGACTGCTTTCCATTATATGGAAGAATTGATTGACTGTATCACTATATCGGAGGAGGTGCAAGATGAGATACCTGAATAAGATTATTTTTCTGAACAGTGCCCATATTCCTTATGCAGAGGTGAAACTGGATGGTAATGTACATTTCATTGGTACGCAGGGAGTGGGGAAGAGTACATTGCTCCGCGCTTTGTTGTTTTTCTACAATGCCGATAAACTTAAGCTCGGCATCCCCAAGGAGAAGAAGAGTTTTGATGCATTCTACTTCCCATACTCCAATTCTTACATCATCTATGAGGTGATGCGTGAGAATGGAGCCTACTGTGTGGTGGTTGCCAAATCGCAGGGGAGAGTAGCTTTCCGTTTTGTAGATGCTTCGTTTGAGAGGGACTGGTTCATCAATGAACATAATGAAGTGTATTCGGAGTGGGGGCGTATCCGCGAACGTATCGGTGGAAAACGCCAGATTACCTCGCAAATCACCGTCTACGAGATGTATCGTGACATTATCTTCGGTAACAACCGTAAGCAGGACATGACTCCTTACCGGAAATTCGCCATCGTGGAAAGCGCCAAGTACCAGAATATTCCGCGTACCATACAGAACGTCTTCCTCAACTCTAAGTTGGATGCTGACTTTATAAAAGATACCATTATCCGTTCCATGACCGATGAAGAGGTTTTTGTTGACTTGAGTTTTTATCGAAGCCAGATAAAAGAGTTTGAGCAGGAGTATAATGACGTGATGCTTTGGTTTTCCAAAAACAAGAATGGCGAGATTCCCGTGCGGAAGATAGCGGATAAGGTGATAAATTCGTATCGTGACTTGATTTATTCCCACAAACAGATAGATGAGGAGCGTGCCGAGTTGAACTATGCAGAGAAACGGGCGTTGCAGGAAATCCCTCATATCAGAGAGAAGATAAATAAAACGGAGGTTGAGCGTGAGCGGTCTATCCGGCTGATTGATGAATTGAGAGAGAAATATAATAAGGAAAGAGATACTCTTGTTAGTGGCAAAGGTGGCATTGAGACGTTGTTGAAGCAGGTGCATGAAAAACGACTCCATTATGAACAAATCAACATAGAGGAAATCATAAAGCGGGTGGCACAGGAGGGATTACAAAACGGAGAATTGGCACGCATCTCGATCATGAAGGAAGAACTGACACGGGCCTATCAGGATGTGCTGTCCAAATACAGTTCGTTGTTTAAGAATCTGGATGCCGATTTGAGTTTGTTCGAAAATAATAAGCAGGCTCAGATTCTCGAAAAAAGATCATCTGTTGCCGAACGTCAGGAGAAAGCTATGGCACAGTCTCGCGCTGAAGAGGATAAAGTGCGGGCGGCGTCTGAGGAAAAGCTGCAAACGGTGGAGCAACGATTGGCACAACTGCGTGGCGAGGAGATGCAGATGAAATTGAAGCAGCAGAAAATGCTTCATGAAGAACACTATAAGAAAGAAATTTCAGATTGTGAAGCTGGCATTGATGAATTGCGCAGAAGGGACAAGGAACTGGATTTGCAGATACGTCGGCAGCAAATGGACATCGGTCAACGGAGGAATGAATGTGAGCTAAAACGCAAAGAGTTGGAGATGGCGGCTCAGAGAAGCATGGATGCAGTGCGTAGGGAAAAGGCGGATGTTGAAGAACAGTTGCAGGCATTGGATGCATTGATAGAGAAGCGGGAAGGTTCTTTTTGCGATTGGCTGGAACAGCACAATCCCGGTTGGCGAGAAACGATAGGCAAGGTGGCGGATGAAGAGTCGGTGCTGTACAATCATGAATTGAATCCCCGTTTGACGGATGATGCCGGGACTTTATTTGGTGTCTCATTGAACTTGTCGGCCATTGATCGAAGCATCCGTACTCCCGAAGAGATGAAACAAGAGCGGGCAGCGAAGCAGATCGTTTATCAAGAACATTGCAACCGACTGACACGATTGGCCGAGGAATTGAATGAAAATATAAGTCTTCTGGAGAAGAAGTACTCCAAACAAATCAGGGAAATGGCCGAGCAACAACATCTGATGGAAGCTGAGCGAGGGCAAATTCCTTATAAGCTAAAGAATCTGCAAGCGGACCATGCCACTTGGAAAACGAAAGAAGAAGAGTGGAAAAGAGTACGGATGGAAAAATTTCAGGCTGGTCTGAATGAGATTGCCCATCGGTTCTATCTGGCGGATGAAGAGAAAAAGAAATATCTGTCTGAGCGTGAGAAACAGTTGAAGGTTTGCCAGAAGAACTATAAAGATGCCAAGACAGAGCTTCAGCTTGAACTGGACCGTTATGTTGACGAAGTTCGGCAGGAGATTGTTCGTCATAAGCAATTGATTGAAGAGCAGAAGAGAGAACTCCGGCAGGCACAGGATGCTGAACTGAATGGCAAGGGAGCTGATGTGGCAACCATTCGTAAATATGATGAGAGGTTGGCAGAGATCAGGGAAGAATTGAGGTATATTAGCGAGCATCGCAATCAGGTGGCTTATTATGAAAAGGATAAGCAAGAACTCTTTGATAAAGAACCTGCCATGCGTAGCCGGAAGAAAGAATATGAGACTAAACTTTCGGCTTTGGACGAGCGGTTTGCACTGCGACGGGAGAAACAACAAAACGGGCTGAAAGAAATAAATACTGTTTTGGAAAAGCTGAAGCTGGAATTGCAGATATTAGAAAGCGGATTAGCGGAAGCAGATGCCTTTTTGAATGATGAAACTTTTTGTCCGGCCGGAGCGATGGAAGTGGGAGAGAAGCCTACCAGGAAAAACTGTGATACTCTTGTGAAGGAACTTAAGTCGCTCATAGTCTCTTTTATCAGAAAGACGGAAGATTTCAAGAAAGCCGTGATGCAATTCAAAGGTTATTTTTCTGCGAAGAATACATTTCATTTCCGTACTGAACTGATTGGTGAACAGGATTACTATGACTTTGCTTCGAACTTATGCGAGTTTGTAGATAATGATAAAATTTCAGATTATCAGAAGCATATCAGTGGACGATACATTGATATTATCCGGCGTATATCGAAAGAGGTGGGAGACTTGACCCGAAATGAGAGTGAGATTCGTAAAACTATTGGGGATATCAACGATGATTTTATAGAGCGGAACTTTGCTGGGGTGATAAAGGAAATATCTCTCCGTCCCTTGCCAAGCAGTGACAAGCTGATGCAGTTGTTACTGGAGATAAAGAAATTCAGTGATGAGAACCAACATAATATGGGAGAAGCGGATTTATTTTCGCAGGCTTCCCGTGAAGATGTCAATGCGACGGCAGTACGTTATCTGTTGTCGTTTATGAAACATTTATTGGACGATCCGGGCAGAAAACAATTGGCTTTGTCAGATACTTTCAAATTGGAGTTTCGGGTCAAGGAAAATGATAATGATACGGGATGGGTGGAAAAGATTGCCAATGTGGGTTCTGATGGAACGGATATTCTGGTGAAGGCTATGGTAAATATTATGCTTATCAACGTGTTCAAAGAAAAGGCGTCCCGTAAGTTCGGTGACTTCAAGATACATTGCATGATGGATGAGATAGGTAAATTGCATCCCAACAACGTGAAGGGAATTTTGGACTTTGCCAATTGCCGGAATATCCTGTTGGTGAACAGTTCGCCTACTACATATAATGTGGAGGATTATAAATATACTTATTTATTGAATAAAGATGGGCATTCTAATACGCAGGTGGTGCCTTTGTTAAAATATAGTAAGGCATGAGAAATGGGAAAGAATATGTTATGACCGTGGCTGCGGCGCGTAAGGTTGCGCGGATGTTGAACGGTGAATCGGTGGGGTATTCCTCGTTTCCCGTATCATTGGCAGAAGAACTATTGGAAGAAGGTGTTTTGGTGCAAAGTTCTTATGGGGGGCGTGGCAGTTATCGGATATGTGATGTGGAAGGATGTCGCACTTTTCTGGCCCAACGTTATTCCATAAACGGGAGTTTGGAGGAGTGGATTGAGATGATGTCTCGTAGGGAAGCGGTGTCGCGTGCGGAGCAGGTGGCAATGGCAGGCAATTCTAAAGTTCGGAAAACTCGTGGGTTTAAAGGGTTTCTCGTGAATAGCTATAGTCCGATAGAGGCAACTTTGCGTGAGGAGCCGTTAGTGATTGAGCCTGTGCAGGGTACTTCTATTTTTATAGAGGATTATGAGCACTTTCGAATTCCCGATGATGTGGTTGTGGTAGGAATGGAAAATGGAGAGAATTTTCAGCGGATTCGTGGGCAGCAATATTTATTTGATGACTTGAAAGTTCTTTTTGTGTCCCGTTACCCTCAATCAACAGACTTGCGCACTTGGTTGCAGATGATTCCTAATCGTTATATCCATTTTGGTGACTTTGACCTGGCGGGGATTGAAATCTTTCAGAGAGAGTTTTACGCTTTTTTGAGAGAACGTTCTGAGTTTTTTATCCCGGCAGATGTAGAGGAACGGCTGAAGAATGGTAATCGTAAGCTTTATGATGTGCAGTATGCCCGGTATAAATTTATGGATATTATGGATGAGCGATTGGTACCTCTTGTTGAGATGATCCATAGATATGGGAAGGGGTATGAGCAAGAGGGGTATATAATTGGGTAACGAGAGATGGCTGATTTTGATAACAAGAATAAGTAGAATCTATATTTTATGATAACAATATCTAATTTTGAAAAGTATGTTCTTCCTAAGATTTTGATGCGTGGTGAAGACTATTATGAATCTGATGCTGTGTTGGAGATAGAAGAGGAATCTCCGGGTGAATGGATTGCAACGGTTTGCGGTACGGAGAATTATGAGGTAACTGTATCGATGGAAGGGAATGAGATTATTGCTTGGGAGTGTGATTGTCCTTACGATGGAAACATTTGTAAACATGTGGTAGCTACGCTTCTGGCAATTCGTGACAGTCGAGGCAAAGCCGGTCGTTTCTTGTCAGCTAAGGAAGCAAATACACAGTTGGGGTTGTTGGGAAAGAGTATGCCTCAAATAGTGAAGGATAAAGAAGTAGAACAAATCTTTTTGTTTGCGGAATCGGACAAGTTATCTGATTTTATTCTGAAATATGCTGCTTCACATTCTGATTTAAAGTCAGCTTTGGTTGAGGCTTTTTTGCCGAAAAGACCGGCGAAAAAGGTGGACTATCGAAATGAAATAGAGAGTTGCTTTAATTCTTCATATAGAAAGTACTCTAAGAAAGGACGATATTATGAACCTGAGCTAGACTGGAATGAGGTATCTGATAAAGTAGATGGATATTGGGCTAAAGCCACTCTGTTGTTTCAACGGGAGGCTTTGGAAGAAGCGGCGACAATTGCTCTTCAAGTACTTCGCTCTATAGGGGGGAATTATATTGACGAAGACTTTTTATATAATGATGGTGATATTGATTTTGGTATCACTTGTGGAGATGCCGGAGATTTATTACTCAAAGTAGTTCAGCATTCGGGTGCATCACAGGCGTTGAAAGAGAATGTATTGAACGAAATTATCCAAATATCCAAACTGGCAACATATCGTGAATATGAAATCTTCGATATGGATGAATTGGTGCAACAGATTATGCTTTCAGTGCAATCTAAAGAGGAGGCTTTGTTGAGTGTGGATCAGTTTATAAAGGAGAGAACAGAACGTTGGGACCTCTATAAGTTAGTGCTTCGGAAAATAGAAATATTGGAAGAATTGGGTAAGACAACTGAGGTTGAAGCTACTATATCTGAATTTCTTTATTTACCTGAAATAAGACGACAGGAAGTTGAAAAGCTACTGGATGAGAAATGTTATGAGAAGGCTATCAATATGCTGAATGAAGGAATAGTGATAGCTGGAAGAGAAGAAGAACTTGGCACATTAAGAGAATGGCAGGAACAATTACTTTCCATTTATGAAGAAGTGCATGATGTTACCAAGGTCATTGAAATGTGCCGATTATTGTTTATTCATACGAATGGAAGTTTGGAATATTACCATAAGCTTAAGTCGTTGATATCTTCCACGGATTGGAAGGAGTATTTGGATACGTTGATGCGGGGAACGACTTTCTACGATTACTGGGGGAGTGGAAATAATAAAGCAGATATTTATATAGAAGAAAAAGAGTATGATAAATTATTTAGCTTTTTGTCTGCTGTGAAATACAGGCGTTTAGACGCTTTAGTGCAGTATGCTTCCTATCTGAATGCCACCCATTCTTCTCAAATACTTTCTTTGTTTACGGATGATCTTCGCGTTTATGCGGAGAAAAATCTGGGACGGAGTCATTATGAGTACATAGCTCGGGTGCTACGGGGTATGCGGAAATTGAATGGCGGAAAGGATGTTGTGAAACAATTGGTGGAAGAATTCAGGGTTTTGTATAAACGTCGTTCGGCGATGATGCAGGAGTTGGGAGAATTCTAGATTTAAGTTGTTGTAATTTTACGTTTGTCGGGGGTGCTGGTACACCCCCTTGGCGCTGCTCGACCCGACCGATGAGTTTGAAAGAAGAGTAGAGCATGATACTATTTATTTTACGCCTCCTCGTTTTTACGGAATCGGATAACTTATCCCATTGAAAAACAGATTGTTTTATCTTATTTCTCAAATCTTCATTTGGTATTACTCATTTGATTGCACTCGTTGGTTAAAGATACTTTCCGTTTCAATAGTTCAGTCCAAATTGCCATAAAGGAATTATGTTCATATATCCCATCTCGATGTCATCTTTTACGACAAAGCCGTATGTTTTCAGCAAAAATACGAATTTGAATTGTAAACAGCGCACAAAATACTTTATTTTGCACTATCAATAGTGTAAAATTTGCTTGTCTTTGCACAATTGACAGTGCAATCTGCTATAGGTGCTTGCTCGCAGAAACAAGTAAAGTGAGTTTTAATAGATTGGCATATATGCACTGTGTACTAGCAAAGAAATATTTCTGAGATTGACGCGTAATGTGATGTATGAATTTAACTATGAGAGCATTGAAAGAGAGATTATAATAAGTAAACTAACTTCTATTAATTTCATATGAATATATTATAACCTTATCCCATTTTTAGCTATTTCTACAGAAAGAAATTAATTCCATCAATGGGGTGTTCCTTTGGATTATATATAGCTTTGAAGAGGCATTTTGTTAATTGTAAATAGTATAGGGCTTTATGATGAAAAAAGGTGTTTTCGGAACTTTTCTTGCACAGTATGAAGTAGCTGTCCGGAAATTCCCAACAACTACTTCCTGAATAAGCTTGCTTTTATTATCTGCTTTCTAGGTCTTTAGTCTCTTTTGTATTTTACTTTAATCCTTTTAACATTTTATCTATGCACTTCTTTTTTTGTTCCATGTTTGGATGAACATATAAATTCAATGTCGTACTGATATTTGAGTGTCCTAAAATAACACTAACTGTCTTATAATCACAATTACTTTCAATGCAACGAGTTGCAAAACTGTGCCTAAGACCATGAAATTTTAGTTTTGGTATATTTAGTTCTTTCATTAGCTTTATGTAATAATTGCGATAGGTTCTAGGTTCGGTAGGCTTTTCTTCATTGGTAAGAATATAGTAGTTGTCATTAACTATCTTTTTTAGTGGCTTTATGGTTTTGATGAGTTCTTTGGTCATTGGAATTTCTCGAATTGAGTTTTTAGTTTTTGGGGTATTAATAATAAGCTCTGTGTGTTTATTATTATCTTCAATAATATAGATGCGTTCAATGGTTTTTCTTATAGATATAATTCCTGTCTCTGTATTTATATCATTCCATGTTAGGGCACAAACTTCTCCAATTCTTAATCCGGTACTCAAGCAAATGTAAATACCCAAATTTTTGAAGGTAAAATGTTCTTGTATGAATTTCATTATTCGCTTTTGGTCAGCAATACTTAGTACATCCAAATGTTGTGTTTCTCTCTCTGTCGGAAATTTTATATCCCATTCCTTGTATTCCAAGAAGCCATGTTTTACTCCGAATTTTAATATCATTTTCAGCACAATCAAAATATCTTTGATTGACTTATGGCTTAATCCCGCATTAAGCTTTTGGAGAGTAAAATCCTGAACTTTACTTTCTTCTAGTTCATACACTTCTCCAAAAGTAGGATAAATGTGATTTTCTAGAATAAGCGTATACGCCGAAAAAGTTGATAGCTTTACATACTGCTTTTTGTCTGCTTTCCAAAGGATGGAAACTTCTTTAATAGTTTTCTTTTGAATCATATTTTTTCTTTTTAAGTTATATAAACGCGGTAAAGCTATAATAATTAGAGATATAAATACTATAATGTTCCCCATTTGAGATTTCCGGAATTTAGTGGGGAGTGGAAAATCTATCCTCTTACAGATTTTATGAGTTTCAAAAATGGAATGAATCCTGATGCCAAAAGATTTGGGCGTGGAACAAAATTCATTTCGGTGATGGATATTCTTAATAACCAATTCATTTGTTATGATAATATCCGTGCCTCTGTTGAAGTTGTGGATGGCGATATTGAAACTTATGGTGTAAACTACGGCGATATCTTATTTCAGCGCAGCTCTGAAACGTTAGAAGATGTAGGTCAAGCTAATGTCTATTTGGATAGCAAACCCGCAGTGTTTGGTGGTTTTGTTATTCGTGGAAAAAGTAAAAGTAACTATTATCCTATGTTTTTTCGTTATCTTTTGGCTTCACCAACTGCACGAAAAAAGATAATCGTAAAAGGAGCCGGAGCACAGCACTTTAATATAGGTCAAGATGGATTAAGTAAAGTTTGTCTTAATATTCCTTCAATTCAAGAACAAGAGAAAATAGCAAAACTATTTGAATGTATAGATACTCGAATCGCTACCCAAAACAAAATCATTGAGGATTTGAAAAAACTAAAGTCTGCAATTAGCCAGTTATTATTATTCAAATCTGATTTGCTGGAAAAAAGAATACCTCTTTCAGAAGTCAGTGCTCTTAAAAATGGATATCCATTTCTAAGCTCATCTTATGATTCTACTGGTGAGTATGAAGTTTTGACAATCGCCAATGTCACAGGAGAACGTTACATTTGCTCTGAAGGATGTAATCGCATTCTCACAAAGCCATCTGACATTCAATTCCATCAAACACTTAAGGCAAATGATATACTCATTTCTTTAACAGGTAATGTTGGGCGTGTTTCACTATGCAAAGAGGGTAAGTACTTGCTTAACCAACGAGTGGGACTTTTACAATTGAATTCAGCTATTGTTCGGGAGTTTATTTATCAAGTTCTTTCCTCACGAGATTTTGAGCAGAGCATGATCTCTTGTAGTCAAGGAGCGGCACAAATGAATATCGGAAAAGGAGATGTCGAGAACTACATAATACCTTATTCTGGCAATCCAAAAAACTTACTAAAAATCTCATCAGCACTAAATTCTTTTGATACAAAAACACTTACAGAAAGTAGAATACTTCAATTGTTAAATAGACAGAAATCTCATCTTCTTACCTCCCTGTTTATATGAATAGAGAGGACAATAGATCGTTTTTCTGTTGGCTGTATCGTCCGAGGATAGAAGATTCATTATCAATCTTCATATCAATACTTTGTAGCATAGAAGCAATCTGCATATTGTGACGATACCCATAATCAGGAATCATTATTCCGCTAACTATGTCAGCATTGATGTTGCTTTGTGTGCCAGTTTCAAGATACTTATGAATATGCCTATACTTAAAATAGGATAAGTAGTAATATAGATAATCCAATAGAGACTTGTCTCTCAGTAGCATTGAGAACATTGCTTGACTCGTAGCTATGGGAACTTGATTTATGGTGACCAAGCCCACCGAAGCATACATTGACATAATCAAACTGTGCTTTGGAACTATCCAAGCAGAAGAATTCTCCAATCCGTTCAGGCTTATATGTTTTTCTGTCAGCCAAATATACTTCCCCTGTCTAGTGATATCGTTAATACTTAAGAACGGAATATTCCCATTGTAGTACTCCTTATTCGTAGATATTGGTGTACCTCCTGCCTTGCCCTTAACAAAAAGATTATCTAGCCTGTTCCATACATTCGGTTCTTGCGAGAATAGATGTTTACTAATTGCAGACATTACTGATGTCCTATCCTTAATTAAAGGACTTATAGATGATATAATAACTCCGCAGTGTGAGCAATGTGTAGCATTTGAAACATTATATAGTAAGGCTGGTGAGGGTGGTACACCTACTACGTCAAATGTCGAATTTTATGAAAATGGCAATATACCTTTTGTAAAAATAGACGATTTGGGTGATAAATATTTACTAGCTAATAAAGACTATATCACAGAGCTAGGACTCAAAAAATCTTCAGCATGGCTAATTCCTGTAAACTCCATTATATACTCTAATGGAGCAACAATCGGAGCTATTTCTATAAACAAATATCCAATCTGTACCAAGCAAGGAATTTTAGGAATTGTCCCTAATTCAAACATTGATGTTGAATACCTCTATTACTTTATGCGTTCCTCCTATTTCCAAAAAGAAGTTGAACGTGTTGTAACAGAAGGAACGATGAGAACAGCCTACCTAAAGGATATAAATCACATAAAATGCCCAATACCAGATTTAGACAAGCAAAAAGAAATTAGTCATACTCTTTCTGCGTTATCGTTTAAAGAAGATATTGAAAGTCAACTATTACAGAAATATCAAATACAAAAACAATATCTATTAAGTCAAATGTTTATATAAACACCTGTCCCAACAGATACTGTTTTTGTTGGTTGAACAATGTAATAAGTTCTTGTTCTAATAAGAGTTTGCTCTCCAATTTGCCAAGCACATTTGCAATACGCTTTTGTTCGGTAAGTGGAGGGCAATATATTTTCGCATTACCATAGTCCTTGAAGTAGATATGCGGTATAGCCATTCCCGTTTTGTACGGTTGAAAGTTGAATACTGACAATGCAAAGTACAGATACCGCAAATCATAGTTGCCTAATATTGTAAGGTAGTTGAGGGTACCAATTACCGAAAATTTGCCTTGAGCGTAGGAAGTTGTACCAACACCCGAACCGTCCTTGATTACTAGTATCGCATCACCGTTCATTTGTGACACATCTGTATAACCAATCAATCCATTTGCACCAAATACTTTATACAACCCATTAGGCAAAACCTTGCTTTCTTGAAGTGTTGAGCTATGACACTCTAAACATTGAGAAATTGCAGTATTAGGCTTTCCTTTAGTCGTTAGTGTAACCGCAAGTCCTTTAATTAAGGATTGTAGTTTGTCAATGATTTTGTTTTGGGTAGTGATGCGCTCATCTATTAGATGTAACAGCGTGGCTATTTTCCTTTGTTCTTTAGTGGACGGAATAGCAATTTTGATAGATTTGATTTGTTCAAAATTTAAGCCTTGTCTATTACCTCCTGCTTGAAAACTATCTATTTGCCTCTGTCCATAATTAGATAATAGGAAGTTGCATAGAAATGAAGATACAAGATTTTCTTTAGTACGAATAATACAAACATGCTGATTAACATTGCCCCCTGCTATTTGCTCATTTACTAATGCACTACGTCCAATAGATGCTCCTGTGATATTAAGTAACACATCATCTAATTTTAATTCCGTATTCTTCTGACGCAAATGCATTTCTTCGTCAATAAAGGCAATGTCGTCTAATAGCAGATGTCCAAAACCTACGTTTTGGCTACGGACAAAAGGGTGTCCTTCTGTTTTATAGACTGATTCACCACCTCTTGGTGTCACACCGCTACCCACTTTTATAGATAACTCGCCAATAATGCATTTCTTCCATTCCTCCGTAAATTCCGGAAATCTCAAATGGGGAACATTACATTCTTTTTCGTTTTTATTTTCTGCCATAATCATTTCTTTTCTCTAATTATTATAATTAAGGATCTAACAGTTATTGGATTAATCCAAGTTCTTTCAGATAAACATCGATTTGTTTATCTAAATCAGCTCTTTTAGCTTCCAACTCTTTAATTTCTGCCATTACAGCCTGAATATCTATTTCTTCCTCTTCTTCAAAAGTATCTACATAGCGAGGTATATTTAAGTTATAATCATTATCTTTTATTTCTTGCAGAGTAGCACAATGACTATACTTATCAATTTCCTTTCGTTCCCGATATGTATTAATAATCTTTTGGATATGTTCTGGACGTAATTTGTTTTGTGTTTTAATCTTTTCAAACTCCTTACTTGCATCAATAAATAGAATATTGTCGTCTTCCTTACGGCATTTCTTCATTACCAAAATACACGTAGGGATACTCGTTCCGTAAAAAATATTAGCAGGTAGTCCAATGATGGCATCTATATAATTTTTCTTTTCAATTAAAAACTGACGGATTTTACCTTCTGCAGCTCCACGAAATAGTACACCGTGTGGTGCTACACAGGCCATTGTTCCACCATCATTTAAATGATAAATCATGTGAAGTATAAAAGCATAATCAGCTTTGGATTTAGGTGCTAATACACCAGCTTTACTGAAACGATCATCATTGTTGAATTTCTCAGAGGCATTCCAATCTGCGGAGAAGGGGGGATTTGCTACGACAGCATCAAACTGTCTATCTCCAAAAGCATCAGCTTCTAATGTATCTCCATTTTGAATATCAAAATCATTGTATTTTACGTCGTGCAACAACATATTCATTCTACACAAATTGAATGTTGTAGGATTTTTTTCTTGCCCAAATATTGAGTCAGCTTTACCACTTTTTGCAGTGCGAAGTAATAGAGAACCACTTCCACATGTTGGGTCATATATATCCCTTAATCGTACTTTGCCAGTTATAACTATTTCAGCTAATATCTGACTAACTTCTTGTGGGGTATAAAACTCACCGGCTTTTTTCCCCGCACCAGCTGCAAATTGTCCTATCATATACTCGTAGGCATCACCTAAGATATCAATCTCACCAGCTTCCTTTAATCCGAAATCAATGCCGTTTAGAGTTACTAAGACTTCGCTAATTAGCCTATTTTTATCATCGGCGGTTTTACCTAATTTGGGAGAAGCTAAATCAATATCAGAGAATAATCCCCCAAAATCATCCTCACTTTCTTGTCCTATCGTGGAATCTTCAATTTTTTTGAGTGAGCGTTCTAATTGGGGTAGAATATTCTCTTTTTTACTAATTGAATCAATAATAGAAGAATATAGATACTCTGGTTCGATAAAGTAACCGAGGTTTTGAATGCATTCTTCTTTAACGCTCAATTTTAGCTCTTCGTCGTTGCCAGTCCATACTTCTTTAAATGTTATACCATCTTCTGTCAGAATATCATTCGCATATAGTTCTATTTTTTCAGATAAGTATTTATAGAAGATAAAGCCTAATGAGAAATACATAAAGTCACTAGCTGACATGTTTCCTCTTAATGCATTGGCTACAGCCCATAATTGGCTACGTAATTTTTGTTGTAATTCTTCGCTCATATTTATTGTTGTTTTATTCCCAGTTATATAATTGAATTATCGTTCTTAATTTACCTATTATTCTTTTTAATAATATTTGGCGTTGCTTGAGCCCTATTTTTTTCTTTTTGATAGCTTCCTGAATGATTGGGGACTTTTCTTTCTGTAAGAAGTCATATTCGTTTAAGAATGTAGTGAGAGCTTGTTCATCAATACCTTCTTCTGCAGCTAAATTTTGAATTGCTTTGTATCTTTCTTGACTTACATAGCTTGTTAATCGACTCTCTAAATCCATAGAGCCATCAACTTTTGATTTAGTAAATCTGTCTTTATCATTATCTATATTTTGCCGGATAAATCCATCAATGAGCTTGGCCTTATTACGCATAACAGCGTCTTTTATCATTGTATCAAGAATTTGCTGTCTTTTCTCTTGATAATCATTGCTTGATGGATCTAAATCGGAAATTAGCGCTAAAATGTAAGCAACATTTATTATGTCGCTGTGCAGAAGTTCTAGGCAGAAATCAATATCATCTAAAGTCCTGTCATCATTCCCATACGGCGGTGTTTCTGTTTCTCCTGCACTAGGGTTTACTGTAGTTGGAATATTTGTATTCCCTATTGTAATATCTAAGTATTTACTACGGAAATCCATAAACTCCTGTTCTGATAGAACGAGCTCTTCATCCTCTTCGTCAAAGTCTTCATAAATCTGTATTTCAGCTCGTTTTTTTATTATTTCACGAAATGCTAAAACAAAGTCACGTTTATCATATTCGCTTTTTAGTTGATCTATCGATTGTGCATCTGGATATTTCTCTTTAAATTTTGAAGATAGTTCATTGAATTTTTCCTTTACTTTCTCAAATGACTCACGGATTATGATTTCGTTGGGCTGATTATTGCTAAACAATTTAATGGAAGCATCCACATTGTTCTTTAAATCTCGAAAACAAACAATTTTTCCGAAGCGTTTTTTCTCGTTTAAGACTCTGTTTGTCCTACTAAAGGCCTGGAGTAATCCATGATATTCCAAGTTCTTATCTACGTAAAGGGTATTTAATTTCTTAGCGTCAAAACCTGTTAGAAACATACCTACAACTAAAAGTAAGTCCAAAGGCTCCATATCCTTTCTTTTTTTCTTCATGCGTAGGTTTATGTCATCATAATAGGCACTAAAGTTTTCTGTCGAAAATGATGTCCCAAACATTTTATTATAATCATCTATTATACTCTGGAGTTCATCTGCTGTTACATTTTCGTTAGTGAAGCCTTGATTCATTCCTGTTTGTTCGTCATCTTGGCTACTATTGGCTGCATAGGTAAATACAGCTCCGATCTTTATTTTAGGATTGAGTTCTTTAAATATTTTGTAATATTGTAAAAGTATAGGGACAGATTGAATGGCAAACAAAGCATTGAACTCACCATCAAATGTTGATTTATTAAAGTTTGCAAGAATGAATTTGGCTATTTCTTTCATGCGAGTTAAATTTGTATACTCAATGCCTATTTCGTCTTTGCCTTTATAATATTCAACCAAAAAGCCTAATACATTTTCATCTGAAATAGCATCTTTGATGAGATATCGGTGGAGACATTCTTCAAAAACTTCTGTTGTAGTATGTTCTTGTTTTGCATTTTCCACAAATATAGGAGTGCCGGTAAAACCGAATATTTGAAGGTTGCTGAAAAATTTAATGATGTTTTTATGGCAATCTCCAAAATGACTACGGTGACATTCATCAAAGATCATAACAACTTTTTTATGGCGTACTTTCTGTAGATATTTATTGTAGTAATCTTTAGTAATGGCACAATTTAGTTTTTGAATGGTAGTGATTATTATTTTAGATTCTCCACTTAATCGTTTAATTAATTCATAAGTATTGTCCGTTCCATCAACAGCACCAGGCTCAAATGCTTCATATTCAGATTGAGTTTGGGTATCTAAGTCATGTCGATCTACAACAAACATTACTTTATCGATACCAGCAATTTCAGATACTAATTGAGCTGCCTTAAATGAAGTCAGTGTTTTACCTGCACCTGTAGTATGCCAGACATAGCCATTTTTATTAGAGTTCTGTACTCGTTCTAATATTCGTTCTACGGCATAAAATTGATATGGACGAAGTATCATCAAACATTTATCTCCTTCATGCAGTACGATATATTTGCTTATCATTTTTCCTAAATTACACATGTCAAAAAAGAAATAAGCAAATTTACTTAGGTCATTGAAAGGTATATTGTCTGCATCTGTCCAATTAAAAGTGAATTTATATCCACTATTAGGATTATTGGCAAAATAACGTGTATTTACTCCATTGGAGATAACAAATAATTGTATGTAATCAAATAATCCATGAAATGAAGTCTTATGATAACGTTGAATTTGATTATAAGCCTCTTTCAGTTCGACACCCCGTTTTTTGAGTTCTATTTGTACTAATGGCAATCCATTAATCAGGATGGTTACATCATAACGGCATTTTTTTCTTCCTTCTACTGTTATTTGATTAGATACTTGAAATTCATTCTGACACCATTTGTGCTTATTTAGAAATTCAACCCATATTCGTTGTCCATCTTCTGTCTCTAAAGGATACAAGTCTCGAAGTTTTTTAGCTTTTTCAAAACGTGTTCCTCCTTCTAAGTAGATGCAAATCTTCTCAAATTCTTTATCAGTAAAATGTTCTCTGTTATGTAAAGCGAGTTCTTTCTTATTGTGCTTTTCAAGTTGTATTTTGAAATTTGCATATAGATTTTCTTCTTCCTTAATGGAAATATATTCATAGTTCATTTCCTTTAAGGTTTTGATAAGTCCATTTTCTAATACTTGTTCGCTTTGAGTTACCATAATCGTCGTATTTTTGTCCATAATCTAATTGATTAAGGATAAAAAGGTTCAAAGTTATGAATTATTTGCAATGAAAAAAGAAAAACTGATTCAATTTATTTTATTCTCATTACTTTTATATTGGAAAGCACACTTCCTTTTTCTCGAAAATCGGCAATTTGCTATTCCTCTGAAACTTCTCCAGAATTCTTTCATCATCCTTATTTTCTTTCCACCTTCTTCACCCACAAAAAACTCTTCAGCAGCGTTTCTTCCGGTATAAGTTCCGTCATCCCGTGTTCTTCCAG
>OKSG01000200.1_pt1 | contig 40270 bp, 36 predicted proteins | sample 1606411 | NCBI WGS metagenome assembly OKSG01 (sample SAMEA3879586, study PRJEB24766) | human gut metagenome | biome: human-associated habitat; feature: feces | place: USA | collected 1985/1987
CGGCAACGATATCATGCTCCAGCAGATCCAGCGCAACTACGACCGCATCAAGGCAGACGCACAGGCGATTGTCAATGAGGAAATGGAACGTATCAAGGCAGACCCGGAACTACGTGAACGGTTGGGGCTGAAAGAGAATGATGAAGAATCTAAAGATTAAAATGGTATGCTATCACGCTATTTCAACATATCATTCCTTAATTTCGTAAAACTCATTTCTCCATTGTCATAAAGGTCTTTTTGGAAAATGTCACATTTGATTTTTTCAAAACTATAACCAAAATGTTGTAATGAATTTGCCATCATTTGAATATGTGCATCTGTATAATCAATTTTCATTTCCATCCAATGCAATGCAATTTTTATGTGAGATTGGTAACGCTCCTTTAATTTGAATAAGTTGACAAAATTTTCATAATCAGGGTCTTTGCATAATATTTTTAGTTCAAAATCTTGAGGGTGAAGTACAGGTCTGATACGTCCCGGATTTGTACCTTGTTTGGGTATAATATGAAATTCTGCATTACTGTCAAAGTCAAAATTAGGGCTTGTCGGGCTTAATTTTTCGCATGGAGCGCCTGATAAGTCTCTTAATACCTTTGTTTTTTTCAACTTTTGATTGCAGATTTGACAACTTGGTACGAAGTTAAACAAGGAAAGCGAAACCAATCTGCAATTAGATTTGGGTAGCACATGATCAAGGTCAAAGTGATGTCGATACTTATAATTAGGTTTAAAAGTCTTTTCATATTTATCTGGAGCGAATCTTGTTTTTAATACTTTAAAGTCATTTTTACTATGAAATATACGCGCTTGCTTAATCTTCTCAATGGTATTATCTGATTTTACCTTTAATTTTGCTTTTAATTCTTCATCAGATGCAGTATTCAAAAAATAAATAGCATCTGCATCAGGATCTATTTCGAATACATTAATATAAGCCATGTCACAATAATGGCATGATGAGATGCTGAAGCCATTTTGTGGGTCTTTGAAAAACTCAGCTATTTCTTGACTCCAGTCATCATAATTAAATAGTGTTTCTAAACTACTATTCAATTTTTCTCTTATGGATAATGACCAATTCATAAACAAATTGTACCATTGTACTAATTGATGAAAATTTCCAATTAGTATATCCTGAATATTTGCTGGAAATTGTTGTAGTTCGACATTGGTTTTTCGCAAACTCTCCCAACTAGTTTGCATTTTCGTTAGTGTCGGTTGAAAAATTTGCATGTAAGTTTTAAGGATATTCCTATTTTGATATGCTACTTTTCTCATTTCTTCTTTTCTAATTTGTCCTTCAATGAATTAATTTGTTCTTCATGATAACGAATTTCATCACGAATCTGTTCTTCTTGTGACTTATGCAATATTCGTTGCTCCAATTGTTTGTAAATTTGGTTGAAATTACTACGAATATATTCTTCACCTAAATGATCTATTGTGAACTTAATATGGTCTTTTTTCTCCACAAATATTCGCTGTTGCTTATTCATATCATCCTCATAATACAGATCTAATATTTCACGCAGTTTCATTTGTATTAGATCGCCAATAGCATATTCTAGGAAAAATCCATTTTTCAATAAATCATAAATGTTGGCTCCTAAAGTTGTACTCGTTTTTTCATTTGTATATTCTTCACTTTTATCCAGAAATAAAATATTGGTTTCTGGCAAATCTGATAGAATAAATGGTGAATGTGTAACGATTATAATGTTGATGCTACGGATATTTGTTCGGTTGATATGGCACATGGCTAAGCGTTCTAACAGTCTTTTTATGTACTGTCGTTGATATTCTGGGTGATAGTACAATTCTGCTTCGTCAAATATCAGATTGATATGGTGATAACCTACTACACGTTTGCCATTTTCACTCTTTATGCTGGCGATATTTTTTATATGATAAAATATGTAGCTTAAACTATACAGCATTTGTTTTTCACCGCTGCTCATGGATTGCAAGGTGATTTCTTGACTATTATCTTTTTGGTCCATCCTTTTTGTATCCATTTTCCGATAAACAACTTCTGTGATAAAAAAGGATGGTGCCAGCAATTTCATCATATCATCATAAGTCTCGTATTTTTTACCTTGCAATAAATCTTTGTCCACATCCAAACAGTCTTCACCTTTTAGATACGTATGTTGAGTAAGATAATTCAAGCATTGATGAATTTTCAAGGTGATATGGCTATTCGAATTTTCGGCTATATCTTTGATGACATTCAATAAATGTTGGATGTGACTTTTGTACCACGTTAATATGTTGCTTTCTTTTACATACATTCTTTTACTGCCATCTTTGTTAATGACAGGTCGTTCATTTCCAGTCCTACTATCAATCATCATTTTAGGTTCCTGCATTTTCATCAAAGAATCCCAATCTGACATTTCTTTATAGTGAGGATAGGTAGAGCATATTTTAAGTGTTTTATATGCCAGATAGTACAAAGCTATTTCATCGCGTTTGGAATTATTTTGCTCCAAATCAATGTTCCATTTGCCAATAAGAATTTTCTTCCAAAGTTCTTCTATTTGAGCGATAATCAGGTCTTGTCTGTATATACTAATTGAAAAGTGCGCCACAATTCTAACTTAAAATAGCGCCACCATAGTTATAAGAACAGACCTTTGCATTCCATAAAGCAAAGGCAAAAATGAAGACTATGGTAGAAAGACAAGAGATAATCCATTTATACCGCGTATGCGGTTATAGTAAGCGTCGCATATCCCGTGAGCTCCATTGTTCACGCCATACGGTCGACGATGTGTTGTTCGAGTATGAGGCTGCCTTGAGCAAGGAAGATCCGGACGAGGCCCTCAGCGAGCTGTTAAGTACGCCTCCGCGCTATGATACCTCCAAACGACGTCCCAGGGTATTGACTGCGGAGGTGAAGTCCGAGATTGACGCCTGCCTGAAAAGGAATGCGACGAAGGCGGCCTTGGGCATGCGCAAGCAACGGATGCTGAAGAAAGACATCCACCTGTACCTTCTGGAGAAGGGTTATTCCGTGAGTTATCCCAGCGTGTGCAATTACATACGCTGCAAGGAACAGGCAAAGGGGAAGCAGAAACCGGAGGCTTTCATACGTCTGTTTTATGAGCCGGGCGAGGTCGTGGAGTTCGACTGGGGCGAGACGGTCTTGTTCATTGACGGGGTGAAGACCAAATTCTATATGGCGGTCTTCACGTTCGGCCACAGCAACGGGCGTTACGCCTACCTGTTCCGCCACCAGAACACGCTGGCTTTCATGGAATCCCACCGCAATTTTTTCCGGGACATAAATGGAGTCCCCTCCCTGATGGTCTATGACAACATGCGCGTGGCCGTCAAATCCTTTGTGGGCGGCGGGAAGACGCCCACGGACTCCCTGCTCCGGATGGCCGACTTCTACCGGTTCCGTTACCGTTTCTGCAACGTGCGCGCCGGCTGGGAGAAAGGGCATGTGGAGCGTAGCGTGGAGTTTGTCCGCCGCTGGGCATTCTGCCACACGGACCGGTTCAAGGACATCCTTTCAGCACAGGAACACCTGTCCGCCGTCTGCCGGGCGATGAACGGCGCGGACACGAGCCCGTCGACCATGGGGAAAAGGCGGCAGGTCGACGCGGACCTGGCTTCCCTGCAGGAACTGCCCGGGCACATGGGCTGTTTTGAGGTAGCCGAGTATACAGTGGACAAATGGAGTACCGTACATATGAGGCATGTCCATTACTCCGTTCCGGACACGCTTGTGGGGGAGAAGGTACGCGTCAAGGTTTACAGCGAAAAGGTCGTCATCTTCCACGGAAAAGACAAGGTGGCCTCGCACCAGCGGAGTTACCGGGGCGGTGACTGGTGCATCAGGCTGGAGCATTATCTGGGCACGTTGCTCCGCAAGCCGGGAGCGTTGACGCACTCCGTGGCGTGGCGAGCCGCGCATGAGGGCATAAGGGAGCTGTATGAGGGACATTTCACGGGGGAAAACAGGGAGTTCGTCATGCTGCTTTCCTACGCGAGGGAGAACGGGTTCTCGCAGGAGGAGATTGTCCGGGCGTCCTTGTCGCTCAAGGCAAGGGGCGTCAGGCGGATATCGGCCGAACAGCTCAAGGCCATGCTGCAATCGGGGACGGACCAGGCGGGAGAAGCGGAAGACACCGGCCCGGACTCTCAGGAACAGGGTATCGAGGAAGCTGCCTCGGGTACGCTTGACAGGCTGACGGCACTCATGGAGAACATCAATACAGATTTTTACAAACCAACTGATAAACAAATGAATTTATGAAAACGGAAAAGGAAATCGTTTTGGAGTATGTGCAAGGGCTGAAACTGACAGGCGTCAGGGACGGGCTGGATGATTTGTGCGTATTGGCCGCGCAGGAGGGATGGAGTCCCATGCGCCTGGTCGCGGAACTGCTGCGGAAAGAAACGGAGCGGAGGTGGGAACTGCATGTCAGGACGCGCATGAAGGCCGCCAAGTTCCCGCAACTGAAGTATCTTCATGAACTGGACACGGAGGAACTGCCGGACGATGCGAGGAAAGCATTGCCGGAGCTTGAGACGCTTGACTTTGTCAGGGAGGGAAGGAATGTCGTCCTTTACGGAAACCCGGGAACAGGAAAGACACACATTGCAACTGCGCTGGGAATCAAGGCGTGCCAGGAAGGGCTGAGCGTCCTGTTCACCTCCGTGCCGAAACTGCTTGTGCAGGTCCGCGAAGCCAGGTCCGCGAAGACGCTGGGCATCCTGCAGAACAGGTTTGAGAAATACGACCTGGTCATCTGTGACGAGTTCGGATATGTCAGCTGCGACAAGGAAGGCGGAGAAATGCTCTTCAACCACCTCTCGCTCAGGACCGGGAAGAAAGCAACAATCATTACTACCAATCTGGCCTTCAACAGGTGGAATGAGATCATCAAGGACAAGGTCTTGGTGGCGGCAATGGTCGACAGGCTGACGCACAAGGCTTTCCTCATCAATATGAGTGGGCAGTCATACAGACTGAAAGAAACTCAGAAAACTATGAATTTATGAGACTATTTCATTTTTATGAACTACTTTTGCAATAACTATAACGTGGAGCTGTTTTGAATTAAAATCTGGTGCTATTTTCAATTAGTATCTACAGGTCTTGTCCATCTCGTATTTCATTCCTGATAGGTTTCTCCAATAGTTTTTGTTGCTTTAACTCTTTATATTGTGGATTGAATTTATACTTGTAGTATATCGGTTGATATTCATCCAGAAATTCCTTCCCTTGTGAATGAAACATAAGAGATAAAATTTCAATCCGTTGCTGTGCTAAGCTGTTTTCATTATTTATGTCTATCTGACCCTTGTCACGGAATGGAGTTAATACCAATGGAATATAATAGCCATCGTTCTTGTGGAATAAATAATTGAGCCAATCACCATCGTTACTATTATCTTTTGGTCGGAATTTTGAATTGAAGTCCGAAGGATTAAATGCATAAAGACTATAGTTTACGCTGATTGTGTAGAAAAATCCATTAAGTATAGCATCCCGTTGTTTTTCAGTCAATCCATGAATTTGTATTTTTTCGGGCTGTCCGTCTATTATCTCATAATAGTCTGTACCAAAATTATTGCATTCTATGAATTTTTGCACTCCGTCCAGCTCAAAATGCAGCCGACCTGAAATGCCTTGGGCATGCCCAATTTCGTTGGTCTCGTCCAGCCCTTTCCTCAAAAACGTATTTTCAGCAAAATTATTAATGATGCGATACAAAATATCCAATAATGATGATTTACCGGAACCGTTTTTCCCGACTATTGCAGAAATGGAAATCTTGGGTAAATCTTCATTTATTCTGTAATAATCTTGTGGACACTCGTCATCAGAAATTTCTGGGTATGAATCCTTGGAGGTTCCTATATCTCGTTTGCATTTAATAAAAGGGTACCATCCTGGCTCTAAAGCCTTTCTTACATCACTCAAAGTATCTTCAAAAATTTGAATCCCAATAAGCCGCAAGGGCTTTGTAATGTCTAACTTTGCTGGCATATTATATATCTTTTAATAACGAATTGAATAATATTATTTTAGCATCAAATATTCATCCCCCATATCGGATCCACATTCTGGTATTCCGGTCGGGGAATGTTCGGATCGCCATTTTCATAGCATTCCGCAGTATAGATATACGCCTTGCTATAAATATCCTTTATGGCTTTCGACATGCAGTCTATGTATCCGCAGTTAATCAGATAGCGTTCCAGTGCCATATAGAACTGCTCGGTATCATTCTGCAGGTCATCATCCAGATAATACAGCCCGGCAACCATCTCTTTATATGCATTTCCTTCCGTATGCATTTCTGTTGTTTTTCTGTAATACATCAGGGCCATTTCTGCCGGATAGTTACTGATGATATACCGCAAATTGGTCGGTTCAATGACCGACAGGATGTGGTTATAAAATTCGGTGCCTAAAGTTCCGAAATCGGGCTCAAGTCCTTCGCTTCCGATTTCACAGACACATAATTCCAAAACTTTTTTGATAGTCTGCATGTTCCTTCTTTCTTCCATGTCAGTCAAGGGCTCTTCCATAGAAATGTGGCGGGATGTGATGAAAGAGTTTAGGGCTATAAGAATCTTATTTTGTACAGCCTCTTCCGCGTCCATGTATTCGTATGCGAAATACAGGAATTTGAAGATTTGTGTCCAGGCAAACATCATCCGGTAGATTTCTGCAATATAACTGTTTGTGTGCAGCAGTTGGTTGGTATTGGTCGTTAGTACGGACAATATTCGTTGCAAGCAGAACATGGAGTCTTTCAAAAGGAATTCAATTAATTGCAATTTATCTTTTACAGTCAGGTAATCTTCCGTCATGCCGCATTCTTCCAGATTCATGCCAAACAGTTCCAATTTATTCTTTTTCAAAGGCTCTTTTAAGAAACGGGCGAATTTCTTATAAAATACAATGGGGGTATCAGTCCTGTACCTTATTTTTCGTTGTCCTTTGGCTACATGATATTCCATTAAATCGATGCCGTCAAACAGATAGTCTATGAACATATAGTTCCAGATGGCTTTCATGCGGGATTCCACAATCAGTTGTTGGACGGTTCGTTCTATATTGTAAGCAGATGACAGACGGTAAGAATATAGTTTTAGTATGTTCAAAGTTTCGGCCTTGCTGAAATCTTTAGGCATTAATGAGGGGCGGTATTTGAAGTGTCGGTAAATATATAGTTTTAGTTCCGTGGAAAGCATGATGATTTCTTCTATATCCGGATAAAGGGAAAGCTTTTCCAGGGAAATGTCTTCGTATGGTTTCAGAGAGAACAATCCTTTTAGGTCTTGTATCTCCGCTATACTGATATTCTCATTGTGGGCATAGAGGTATAAAGTGGCTTTTCGTGTTACCACATCAATGATTTTGCAGAGATATTCGGACAAGACTGGTATCCGGTGGTCTGTATGCGAAGGAAGCATTTTTTCTACCATGATATATCGGTTCAGCAGGCACAGGATTTTCTTCATACTGATAGAGGCGTCTTTCAGGAACGAACCTCTTTTATAGTATCTGGCGGCTGCCCAATAATACAATATCGCTTTTTCCAGTGAGGTCAGTTCCTCCATTCGTTCAAATTCTTTATTGCTGTCAGATAATTCTGCCAGTTGTTTTAAAAAGTCCTCTGTAAGTTCCGAATCTTTCCCTGAGCAGCTGAGCAGCACATTGCCCATGCCGTCCAATGTGATGGCTATGGTCTGCAGATAATTGGGCCTGAGAGAATAGGTCTGGGGAGACCAGTTAGCTTTTTTCAAAAAAGCACGTACTTTGGATACCTTATCTTCAATGTTCACTTTTTCCCCGAAGAAATATTCCAGCAGGATATGCATGCTTCGGTTGTAATACCGGCAGGAGAAGCAAGGAACAGAACATCCTTTTTGGAGCATTTCTTTCCGATGTCTGTTACATTTATCAACTTTAAAGTAGGACAAATTTTTCACATAAGATTTTTCAATGTTCCAGTTCTTGAGGAATTTTTTTGTATCCTCTTTATAGGATTTCAATGGCTCATCATCCAGTTTCATCTTGTCCACAATATCAATGAGACGTTTTTTTATTCTGTCCCATTGTTCCGTGTAATCCACATCTTTCCATCCGGCGATATCGTTGCCTAAATCGCTCCATAATATTCTGTTGATAACGCGTTCTATGGATTGTTGTGTCTTGATGTTTAGTCCGTTATCCCGGCAGAATTCTTCAATGTCGGTGTCAAACTCATACCCCCAGAAATAAAGCCCGGTCACAAATCGGTCTGAATTACGGTTGATGAGTCCGTTTTTGTAGTACAGGATTTCGGCAAGTCTCCTGAAGAAATCCACTAGAATGATGAATTTGTCTTTGGCATTGGTCACTCGATACAAATAACGGAATTCCGATTCTGCCACATCCACATTGGCTTTGGTAATTCCTCCCAGTTCGACTTTCTCCAATACGAACAGCTTGGCAAGGATAGCTTGGTAAACAAGCCGAAGGTCTTCCAAAAGGGACAACCGGAAAATCAGGTTACTTTTCTCCGGAGTCAGAATCCGTGACAGGCCGGTCACTAGTTCATCGCCCTGCATTTCATATTGGTCGGTCAAATGTTCACGGGTAGGCAACAGTTGGGTTTCTATCTCTTTCTCGAAATTTTTCTTTTCTTCAATCTCATCTTGTTTGGTGGCAAAATAGTTGGGATCTATCCCTTTGGGGGTACCTGTTTCATGTTCTTTATAGAGTACATATTTTTTATCTCGCCAGTCTTGTGATTTTTCCACACGGAGTTTAAGCCCTAATTTCGCTTCGTCCACATACCTGAAATCAATCAGCATGCAAATCAGTTCGTAGTAGATAACGTATGCGGAATTGTTGGTTTTACGGTGCTCATAGGTTAGCCCTAGCTTCAGCATATTCCGGATAAGGGGAAGGATGATATCTCCCGAAGCCATTTGTTCAGATGCCTCTTTCTGGTGAAGCAAATCTTTCAGGTAGGCTATGCTGTTCCGGTATTCCAAGGCTGAATCCAGATAATTTTCGTCCGTCATTTGCAAGTCACCCAGTACCTGATGGATTCTTGATAGAATGATGGCATAATGTTCATAGTTTGAATTCGTCTGCTTAAGCATATTGGAATAATGCACGAGCATACGTGTGAAATGCTTCTTGACTGAAAGAGACTCATCCAGTGTGAAGTTGAATATAGCGGCTATCTCTTCTGAATATTTGGAGAATATGGCAATTTCACTGGCTACACTTTTCCTGAATTTAAAATTATACAGTCCTGATGGAATGTTGGTCATATGGGTATGCACCATATAGGATAAAATCGTATGGATGAAGGTGCGCAACTCTGGGGTACGGTACACTTCCAGCAGTTCGGGTGCCTGCTCCAGATTTCTCCAGGAAAAACTGTAGCTGTGGTATTTATAGATATGATTCATTAGAAACGATGCGGATATCAATAGTTTGTCGCCGTATTGGCTGGCATTGTTGATGATAGCCTGCATGATAGGATAAGCCATATAGAAGATAAAAGCTATTTTCCGTTGATTGACATAATTGAAGGTCAACACATAGTTCTTGCTTGGATGCTTACGTTTGTCACGTGTTTTCCATCCATAGATATAAGGGGATTTATTTCCTTTGCGGTATAGGTTATCTTCAGTCCTCACATACATGCGGAAATAAGAAAGAATTTTCTGTGGTGACCCATTACTGATATGGGTCAGATAAATGGAGAAATAATGCAGGAATACGATTCCTCCTTTCAACCGCCATTCTTCTGCTGCACTGGAAGAAGGATTATCCTTTTCAAGCTCACGTAGGTACCTGTAATACCATTTCAACGAAGGATATTCAGGGGTGCTTATGCCGTATCGGTAATATTTTTCTTTCATTTTGTTCCGCAGATATTTTTTAGGCAGGAGCATTTTGCACAGATATTGTTCAGTCATGGAGATGACATTCATTTGTGTGCGGTTTGATGTCAGAAAGCTGTCCACATAAATTGCACCGCTAAAAACGCTGCTTATGGCGAATTCCCGGTCAGACAATCCGGCAAGGTAAGCATCGTACAGCTCACGCCCTGATATGAATATGAATTTGGCGCGTGCTGTAGAAATAAAATGTTTCATATTAGCAAGGAGGCGGAGCACATTGTCTTTCCTTTTGCGGGAACTGGAATCCCCGGAAAAGCCATTGGCAGTACCTTCAAATGTCGCGAATAGCTCATCTTCCGGTTCTTTGTTGCTCATCTCCGGATCTATCTTGTCCAACTCATCAAATACGATGACAAACTTGAGCGTATATGGGTTGATAATGCGGTCAAAATGCGATAATATGTCTATCAGTTCGCTTTCTATCTCGCGTACTTCCGCAATTGGATAGTTTTTCTTCCTTCGTTTCCCGAAAGTGATGTTGATGAAACCTTGGTTGCCTTCGGCTAATGGGGGCGTTTCTTCGTCAATTACGGTATGGATTCTGTCATTCAAAGTATTCAATTGTTTTCTTATCCATACATATTGCTTGATTCCCGGAATAAACAAGAACGTAATTCGCAGTAGTTTTCTGATGCATAGATAAATTAGAACAAAACAGATTATTTTGAAAAGAATAATATAGCCATTGCTTGTTTCTTTTAGTTGTATGAAAAAGGTTTTGAGATAAGAAGTAAGTGTTTGAAAGAAACCGGGTTTGCTGTTTTCTTGTAAGTGGATAAAAGACACCTCTCCTTTGGCTGCCATATCAGAGGCATTTGCAATATGAACTTCTGAAGTAGAAGAGGATGGGGATATTTGTTGTTCATAAATCTTTTGGACTACCTCTTTAATAGGGCCGTTTAATTGCTTCATGATTCCCAATGTGGCAAAACAACATACTAAAATGTAAAAATATGCGGGCAGAAAATACAGATGTTTGTTGGAAACGAAATTTTCCACCTCTGCTTTTATTCGTTTGGCTATTAGACACAGTATGTCTCTTTCTGTGAGGATTTCATGCCCTAAATTGATTTGGATGGCTATTCGCTGGGCCGTTTTTCTTCTATAATCTTTGAAAATGATTTTATTCAGGCGGCTACGCTCTTCTTTGTCTATTTTTCGAAGCCTGCCACAACATTCTGCAATGCATTCCTTTATAGATTTCCCTATATCACTGGTGCTATTCTTGCGCCATTCTCCATGCTGGATAATGTGCTTGACGAGACCGCAATACAAGCAAAAATATCCCCAACAATATCTTATGTGATATTTTTTTACATAGCAGAAAATAGAGAGCATAGCTAATGCTGCAAGCCCAATAAAAAGGTAATGAATATTATCAATAGGCTTTATTATGAAGAGGGAACAAAATAAAGCAATGGTTATCAAATGCAGTATAAAGAATATGAATTCAATTTTACTGCTTCTCCGTCGTTGTCTGGTGATATCGTATAATGCTTTTTCAACAAATGAAGATTTCCCCATCCCCCTATATCCAGCCACTAAGAACGAACCGGTTTTGTCTTTATTCGTAATCCAGTTCCTTAGCCTGTACAAAATATCTTCTCTTCCAATAAAAGCTTCATGAATATTTTGCTTATTCGTAAAACGTCTCTCTCGTAAAAAAGGAAGATAATAGTTCAAACGCTTGGTACGTGATGAGTACCGGTCAAAAGGGTTGGCATACTGTTGTTTCATAGTGCTTTTATATCTTTAATTGCGATGCTTTTCCTAGTAAGTCGTAAAAAAATGATTTTAATGAATCTTTGTAAAAACTATTTATATCTCCTGAATTTATATCTGCATTGATAGTATTAATAGCATCTTTAAATTTGAGGTCTTCCTCTGTTTTTGAATGGTTTTCCGCATCTTTTTGAATGTTATTTATTTGAGATCCTAATATTTCAATTTCTATTTGGTTTTTATTTATGTCTTGTTTATACAGCAAGCAGTCATTATAGCATTTTTCTAAAGTTTCAGCTTGTTTCTTCTTTAGTTGGCAAATTTTCTCATTATTGTTTACTGTGTTTCTTTGGTTTTCTTGTTCTTCTGAAAGAATTCTGATTTCTTCCCGAAGTTCATAAAAATTAGTCAGAGTCACTTTTTGGCGGTTTAAACAGGCTGATTTTAAATTCTGTTTCCTATTTTCAAGATATTTCACATCCTCTTCTTTGGATCTTTTTTCAAAGTTTAAATTTGCTGATTTTATTTTATCCGATATGGATTTTTCATATCTCATCAATTCAATGGAACATTTTAACATAACGGCTTCGATTTCTTTTGAATTGCGAAGCTTCCTCTTGAAAAAAGCAAACAATAAAGAAAAGAGGATCAATAAGTATCCCCCTAGTACTAATCTATATTTATAATTTGCAGAATAGTCTATAAGACTAATAAAATAGTGAAACAATGAATTCTGTTTAAAGCCAACTAACATTAAATGAAAATGATCACATATTATTCCATAAACCAATAATATCACCCAGCATAGGACGGCACAACCCAAAACAATACATATTGTTGTAAGCCATTGCACAGGAACTCCGCAAAACAAAGAATGTTCACGAATGTATTCGCATATTTTTCTTTCTCTGTATTGCTTGAATTTCTCAAGAGTATTAATCACATCTTTCATCTTGTTTCAATATTAAAGTTAACACTATTGCTAGATAGGGAGATAGACAAATGGAACATTAGTTGATTCCTTCCATATTAGCCTGCCCCAACAAATACCGACCAATCGGTTTGCAAAAATACAAAAAAAACACAAAACGCTCAATATGTGAGGTAAAAAAAGACACAACCTTTTGACAAGTCGTGTCTTTGACTACTGTGGATAGATGATTTTGCAGCATCTCATTTCGATACATGCGCTGATTACTAACAGTGTTATCTCCACTACATCAAGTGTACCCGTACTGGGAGCTCTACGATTGGGGGTACCTATTGTTTTAGAGGCAATAAACCTGAAGTTTAAAAATAATTGGTCTTGTTTTCATTTAACCATCCCTCATAGGCCAAGGATTGACAGGTGAATATCTGGCCTATTGTCATTTCAATTCATCATTGCCCTCTTTTTCTTCACTTTGGATACAAAGAATGGGAATTCCAACATTATTATTATCTGACAGGGTAAGCTTTTGGGGTAGATCCAAAAAATCAGAAATCTCATCAGAAGCTCTTGAGGCCTTTACATATCCATATTTGGATTTATTAAATACAGATTGAAATGAAATTTTCAGCAAATCCCAAATCATTTGTGACCAGCTGTCTCTGGGAGCACACTTGACAAAAGTCCGTCCGGTTTGGAATTCAACAAAATCTACCAATTGTGAGGCCAGACATTTTGATGCAACGAGTATATCATTGGGCATGGCACACCAAAACGGCGTACAAACAGCATTTTTATCTATCAACAAATACTGGGCACCTGCCGTTATGGTCTTAGGTATTACGCTTCTTTTCTTTCCGTTCAAGTTATTGGCTCTTTGATATATGAATTTAGGCCAATGGGTATATAAAAATAGCTGATGCTTATCATTATAACCAATTTTGTGATGATAAATACTGTCCGTATTTCCATTCAGTTTCTTGGCTTGTAGCAGCAAAGCGTTATATGTGACTTCTGTACCGCGTATTTTTTTATATACGATGAGTAAATCCCCTATTTCAGGATCCTTTTTGTATCCTAACATTCTTTTCTCGCAAAATTCTACAATAGGTTTTTGATGGAGGAAACACCCGCCAACCTTGAAATTCAATGTGGGAAAAGCATGATTGAATATAGCTTCTAAGTGAGAAGGTAATTGTGTAACAAGTGCTGCTATGTATGCAGGTTCATCAGGATTCGTAAGTCCTTTTATGCACTGCTTCAATGCATTCACAATTTCTACCTGCAATTTGTTCTTTAAATATGCCTCCATATAGTATTGTATAAACTGTTTTACATCTTCTTCCTATAGTTATAAACTAAAGACACATAGACTTTACCCCAAACCCCACAACAATCTCCACCACCTCTCCATGCTCCCTCACGACCTTCAGCATTCGTGCCGGAATTCCATGAGTGAAACAACAGCGGATAAATTCTATCCCGATAAACACGCCCGTGTCCGAGTTTCCGGTTCCATGTTGCTCCTTGTTTCGGAAGGTTACTGTCCCCTCCATGGTTTCATGTCTTCGTTTCCGGTAGAGGGCTTCTTTCTGAAACACTTGGGTGATGTTGTTCCGTACAATTTCCACTTGTTGTCCTCCGTATTGCAGAAAGTCCAGATAGTCAGCCAGTAGGTCTTCCGGACATCCGCTTTGCGACAGGGCTGTCTTAAGGTGTTGTATTTCCATTGGATTCATAAGCATTCCTTTTTACTTGGCAATAATCAGTTTTTTGTCTTTGATGATAAGCGTGTCTTTCCCGCCGTTTTTAATCAGGCTCACATTATCCAGGTCTATCATGCTGTTGGATATGGAAAAGTCCTGATGTATCGTATCGTTCCGCAGGAAATGGATATCCTGTTTATACAGGTTCGGAATGGAAAAGAACAGGGCTATGATTCCACCCATGCAGCATATCATCAATAGGGTAAAGGTAACAAACCAGCGTTGGTATTTTCTATCTTCTACTACCTTCACCTCAACAGGTGCAGGCTCTTCGTTGATTGTCACCTTTTCCTGTCTGCATATCACGCGGCATCTCAAGTTGGGGAATTCATGCAGGCTGAACAGGTCCGGAACTTGTTGCAGGAATTGCAGGTATTGCTTGGTTTCCATCAGCACTTCCAGCTCCACTGTTACACGGATAACACTCCGCTTCATTATCTTGGGCTTCCCCGATGCGCCTGCGGGCTTGGCTACATTGACGGGGCGGATGTCTGATGCGCCTGTGTCCACGCTCATGGCAAGCTCCACACCGGTGCTTCCCAGCGAGGGGGCGTCCGCCGGATGGCTTCCATAAGGGGACGGGGGCTCCGTTCCCTCGTATTCCGCTATCAGGTCTGCTATTTCCCGCACCTCGGTCACTGTCACGTTCTTTGCCTCTGCATTCACAAAGTTTTCCACTTTGGCTTTTACCCTGTCGGTCAAGAAGGCCTTTATCTTGTCTTCGCTTTTCTTATGGATAAGGTAGCTCGGATACTTCTTGGTGAAGTTCCGGGCTATGTTTTCCATATAGCTTGCTGTATAATCGTAGTTGCAATTTATAGAAATAAATAAATTAATTTTTATTGAACATGTATTACTTTTCATCGCTATATATTAATTTGTGTAAAAACATTTCAAGCTCTTTTGATTCATAAAAAGACCAAATAGAGTAACTAAACATATTCCCATCTAATTCTAATGGTATTACTTTATGTTTAGAATACTGTTGTCTTACAAAAAATGATATTTCTTGCAATTCTTTTGGGGTCAAAGAACTATTTTGAACAAAATATTCACCAGAATAATCTTTCCCAATAAAAATACTATCAGAACTAGACATATACTTTATACACATATATAATGCATATCCCTTAGCGTCTTTATATCTAATGTTATTTGAATCGTTAGCCCAAATAGAACATCCCCAAAACAAAAAATATAAGAAAACTATTATTTTAGCTCCCATAACAAAATTCGTTGTGTTTTTACTTCTCTTTTTCTATTATCAGATAAATGTACAGAATATTTCATATTGAAATAATAATAAATGGAATTGGGGTCATCATGATTAGGATTTCCTGGATAAATAAGATGTTTACCATCCCACAAAGTAAAATGTCCACTAGCATTTCCCCATCCAGAAACTTCAAATACAATAATACCTTTTTTATTATTGAATTTGTCAACAGCATTAGGACCTGCCTTTTCTTCTATATCTGGTTCGTTAAATAATTCATATAAATATTTTTTTAAATCTGCTACACGAATCCAGTATTTATATTTATCCTTTCCTATAATAGTTCCACCTCTTGACGGAGCATTTGGAAGAGACACTCCACTATAATTTAAAGCTTTGCTCATCCTAATTGCACAAGAGTTTTCCCAAGAAATAGGGTCGTTTTTATAATATTGAGGTAATCCTCCTCCTATTGATTCATATAAATCTATAGTTTTAATTTGTGAATTAGGATAAAATTTGAACATATCATTCCAACTTGGTCGTTTAATCTCAATAGATGAAGTCAGCATTTGATCTACTTCTATGATAATTTTTCCCATTTTATATTATTTGATTTTTAAAGAATAGTTTATAAATAAATTTTCTATTACCAATTCATCCACATTATCAACACGTTTTCGAATTATCAGTGTTTTATCTCCATTATTTAATAAGGAACTGTTATTCACAGGAGTAATTTTAAGTGTTACATATTCTCCTTTTACGTATCCTTTTAATTTAATATGAATATTTATATCTGTATAATGTCTTGAACATTGTTTTAATGGTATAAAATCCTTTCCATAAGACCATGATACTGATAAAATTCTTTTTTCTGTTTCTTTTATCTCATTACTTAATTGGGATAACATAAAATCAGATATATCCGACACCTTCCATTCCTTCTCCCTCGCCTCCAGATTGTTCCTCTTGATGATTCCCGGCGACAGATACACGGTCATCACCATCGGAGAGTTCACGGCACTCATGCTTTCCTCTATCTTCAAGCAGAAACAGTCCCAGAACCGGAAAATATCCACAACCTCACTTTCGTTATAGATGAAATGGATTTCTCCGTAGTGCATGGCTCCTTCATTCAGCCAGTCATAAAAAAAATGCTCGTCACCGCTGCATTCAAACATGAGCGTAATCAAATCCCCTTCAATCGGTAAGTATTCTCGATTACCTGTCTCTTCACAAACTTGGATATGCAGCTGTATGATTCGCCCCAAATTCGGATCGTCACAGTGCCGGATATGACACCGGTAGCTGTAATAGAGCAACGGTATCTCTTTGCCTCCGATTTTTAATATTGCCTGATAAATCATAACGATAAGATTTCAAATAAATGACTATAATAAATCATGGATAATCGAATCCATATACAATTTTATTCACTTTAGAATTCTTGATAGTTAAACACAAACTATAACTCGGCATATTATACTTTTTGCAAAATCCAGAGATATCATCAGCCTCTATTCTGTATATAATCAAAGAATCTTTATCCCTTTTTTGTAAATCATACTCATTGCCTTTCACACTTAATACAGATTCAAAATCCATTCCTAAGGATAACCCAGATTCTGTTTTAAAAGAAGAATATTTTGTATCATGTATTTGACCATTAGAAAAAATATTTTCATGATTTAAATACCCAATTTCAAATAAAGAGAATTCATTTTTCAAAGAGCCTTCATAAATGAAAGCCTTTAGGTATTGTGTATGAGAAATATTTGCAAATAAGCAAAAGGCATAAACATCTTGTTCTAAATGAAGGTATAAACTATCTATACAAGGATAAAATGACATTATAGAATTATAATTATTCAGATACAACTTTTCATTTACAGTAGTATCAGGAATAAATATTATGTCATCAAAATTGTCAATAACAGAATTACTCATTATCTCATGACAAACTTCATTATAGTTCTTAAAAGGATAATCAATATTACTCAATAACAATATAATACTTATAATAATCAACATAACTTAATCATTCATTAATATTAGGAACTTGTTTTTTACCCCAATTGGCATTATTAGGATTATCAATTATGTATATTTTAGTTGGAATTCCTTTTTGTAATTTAAGATACCCCCGTAATTTATCTCTAAATCTTAACAATTCATCTTTATCTCCATTCAACCCTATACATCCCAATGTCCCTTCATTATTTCCATCTGGATGAATTCTTAATAAACTTCTATTTGTTAAGAATAATGGATCTAAATTAAAACTGAATCCGATTTCATCACGTGTCATACCACGATTATACCAATTACTCTGAGGACCTCTATCAGCATAATTACTTGTTACATAATTTCCATTTTCAGGAGCACCATTTCCATAACCACCCGCAACACCCTCAAATGAATCTAAAACAATGGAAGTTCCATCATCAAAGTTTAAAACAAATGCAACAGTTATATCCCCTAACAAATCGTTTCCACTTCTCATCTTACCAGTTATCTGTATTGCATAAGTTTGTGGTTCTGCAATTAACGATTGATAACCAGTATTAAGTTCTGCGTTCCTCAATGCTCCTAATGTTAATAAAGCATAATAATCAGACACATCTAAAAACTTGGAAATAATAATATCAAAAGCTTGTTTATTTACTTTTATGTATATATTCTTTCCTTCTATTTCAATTTTTCTAAGAATTTCTCCCTGATTAGAAATTATTATCAAATATCCTTCATCACTATTCAAGACTTTTTCTATAGGAAGTGCAGAATCCTGCTGGCTAACACCTAAACTTAACGTAAAAGCCTCACGTGAATTATCTATACATTGTGTCATAAAAGGAATACAAAAAGTATTATTAGAAACAATACTTTTTTTCACATATTCAAACTGTATTGGTTCTAATGCATCATGCAATAGGTAAGCATATCCAACTCCAATAACAAACCCCTCATAAGGAATATTGAGTCCAACTAAGGCATCAAACTCCTCTTTGCTTATATAAATATTCTTATAATGATTTGGCATAAAACATAATTTTATGGTAACATTTTTCTATCTATCCAGTAATAGGTCTGCCCGTTGGATTTGAACGACTTGCCGGCTGCTTCGTCCAGCATTTTCTTCTTTTCCTTGAAGTATTCAATCAGCATGTCCAGTTCCACGTCCGTAATCATATCCTTGTCCTTCAGATCCTTGACCCGATAGACCTCAAAAAACGGATAATCCGCCGGGCAGGAGGTAAACCGCTGCAAGGCTGCCGATATGGGCATTCTCAAAAAGGCCTTCCTTTTCATCTTGCAATACTTGTCCGTGTTGCGTTCTGACAGGAAATGCCGTACCAGCTTTCTTCGTACACGGCGGGTAGAGGCATATTCCGGCACGTTCAGGCTGTCCGTCTTCACGCGTACGGTGGATTCTTCGGTGTCTGTCCGAAAATAGTCGTCCGGGCAGTCGCAGATGTTCACTTTCGCCTGTTTTTTCTTCTTGACGGCTTCGTATTTATAGTCCACAATCAGTTTGGCGGGTTCCTCTACATATTTTCTCAGGCGCTTGAATTCCTCTTCGTTGGCAAGCAGATAATAGCCCAGTGTCCGTGACAGCGAGTCCGGCAACACGACAGGCTGTGCCGGCAGGTTCCAGGCAGGTTCGATGCCCGGAAGCACGGACAATATCGGTTGCACCCCTGCCTGGCGGATATGGTAGTAGTCTGTCATTGTCGAGTCCGCCTTATACCGATGTGTTCCCACCTCGTCGAATGCCCTTGTCAGGCTGTTGCTCAGCAGGGTGTTGTCAAACTTCACTTGCAGCAGCATGGAGTCCAAGGCAGAGGTAAGCCCTTCCAGTTCCAGCGATTCGTTCTTCTGCGGAAACACCAGCCATCCCTGTGTCATGCTCCGGTTGGGGAAGTCCAGGCAGTAGGTGTTATGGCCCACTTCCGTGTATTCGTTTTCATTCCTTACTTGCTCGGGATATACCACCAGCTCCCGTTTCTTCCGGCTGATGCGTGGTGCCGAGCAGTCTATCATGTTCCCTATTTGCAGCACGAAGTTGTTGAAGTTGTCCGGCTCTCCCCCGTAAAGCTGGAAACCCAGCAGGCGGCAGTTGTTCTTCACCAGCTTGTTCACCAGAGTGGAGTCCGCCCATTCACTGTTGAACCCTTTGTCGCCGATGACAACCAGTATGTTGGTCTCGTCCGGGCATTTGTTGAACTGTTCCGCCCCGATTTGAACACCTGACCAGCTGCCGAACCGTCCGTATGTGGGTTCCAGTTGCTTGGCATTACGTGCCTTGGCGGAAAGGAAGTCAAGCAGCTCCATGTAGTCGGGAGTCAGTTTGCAGATGGGGTCTGTCGGACTGTCCGGCTCGTTGAAGGTCAGCACGGCGCCGAACCTGAAAGAAAAGCTCTCGTCATTTACCAGTTGCGACTGCAATCCCTGAATGGCGTTCACTACGGCTGGAAACTGCTGGATGGTGTTCTCTTTTCCTTCCAGGACAAACACCAGGTTTATTTTCTGCAAGTCCTTCTCTATCTTGTTCTTGAAAGTGTTGTAATAAATTGGATTTCCGTTAACATTCAGCACATAGCTTTCCTGTTTGTCAATGACCGGCATCGGAATATGCGTCCTGAAACACAGGCTTGTGTCATTCTCCTTGTAAAACAATACCGGACTGTACCGGATGGTAGGATAGCTCTCTGCAAATTCCAGTTTCCGCTTCATGTCGCCGGCCGACAGCCGCAAGGTGTCCTTTCGTTCTCTGTCTTTGAAGATGAGCGTACTGTCCGGCAGCGAGGCTATGTCTATATGGAGTTGTTGCCCGGCAGCGGTCAGCAGCCCTCTGTCTATCCATCCGACAACCGTCTGTCCTATGCTGTCGGCATCAAGCTGCGGTTTGTTTGCCACGAGTACACATCCCTTGTCTTCCGATATTTTATAAGGGTACACGATACTGTAAAGCGGAATCTTGCCGGCTTCCTGTGTCAGGTCGGTATTTTCAAACAGTTTCACAGAATCATTGGTAAAATATGCTGAGGGATTGGCCAATGCTACGGTGTCGCTCAGCATGACCACTTGCTTGTTCTTGAATCCCGTGAGGACATCGGTAAATCCGCTCCGGGTCAGCAGCAGGTCGTTCTGGTTCATCCAACCGCAATATTGGGCCTGTTTCCACTCTTTCAGTTTTCCGTTTTTCAGGATAGCGGGGTTATATTGGATAAGTTTGAGCCAGTCTCCTTTCCGTTTGATGACCAGAAAGGCATCCATGTATTCCACAGCCTGCATTTCGTTCTTTCCGCTCGGGCTCAGATAGCTTGTCCCTTGTTCCTTGGCGAAGACAATCCACGGATTGCGCTTGAACAACGACAGACTGCGGGGAGCTTTCACTCCTTCCACCGAATAGTTCCGCACATATTCGCGCGGAACATTCTTCACCCGTGTAAAACGGTGTACCGGTCCGCAGGCTGTCAGGCAGGCAATGCTGAAAATACATCCAGTCTGGAGCAGATGCGATATAAAGTTCTTTTTCATGGCGCGTTACTTTTTTGATTCGGAAAAACGTTCGTGTTGGGTCACCATCAGCTGCATGACGCATTCGTTGTTCAGGTCATCGCCCATATCGACAAACACTTCATCAATCACGGTTTTCTTTCGCGCGATGATTTTCAGCCCCTGGCAGTAAGAATAGAAGTCATTCTTTTTATGGTTGTTGACAGTGACGGCTATGTCCGGATTCCCACAGAGATATTTTTTCAGGATATAGTTATAATGGGTATTGAACGGTCTGCCGTCCACGATGGCCTGCAAATGTTCACGGATATCGTTTCCGATAATGACAAGCACATCAGTAGAGTCATTTTCTGTATACTGGGGAAGGATTTTAATCTTGTGCCGTACAGGATATTGCGTATCTTCCGTAGTCAATAGCACTTCATATTCGCCTGGTTCCGAATAGGCATAAAGCGGATTTTGTTCTCGGGAGTCAACGATTCCTGACTCGCCGAATTGCCACCGCCACTCTTTCGAGGGGCCGTATCCTTTGAAAGACACGATTTCACCTTGGAAAGCGCTTGCCGGAGCTTTCATTTTTACAAGCTGATCGCTCCCGTAAGTGTTTGTTTTCTTCCGTACGGTGATAATCTGCTTCTTTTCCAGCGAATGGTCCACTTGCAGGCGTACCTGGTAACGTCCCGGTTCTTTGAACACATATTGCCCGTTTCGTTCGTGTGATACATCCCCATTGCCGAACTCCCAGAGCCATGAGTTTGCCCTGCGGGTACTGTCCGCATAATAGATAGGTTCTCCGACCTCCACTTCTATGGGGGTCAGTGTCATCCGCACGGTCCGGCTGGAGAAAAATATCCGGATCAGCACGGCAATAAGTATGCACAGCAGCATGGCTGCCGCTACAAACAGAATCTTTCTGGTATAAATCTTTCCCATGTCATTCATTTTTTAGTGCCTGAACGCAAGTCTTCTTCTTTTTTCTGCAATCCGATCTCGCATTCTTCCAGATTGGCTTTGAACAGTTGTATGTTTTGTTCGATACTCCACAATTGTTTTTTGTCTGCCAACCACATGGCGTAAAAGTCGGCTATGTGCATAAACAGCTTGTACCGTTTGTCCCAGCTGTTTCTTTCGTATGTGTTGCGCAGGTTGTTTATCAGGTAGTGGATATCGTCTTCTTCATATTGGGCATGTACCCCCGGTTCGAAGGTCTCGATTTTACGGAACAGGGAATCTATGGCCAGTTGGCTGTCGGCTTGTTCCTGTTGGAAATCTTTAATGCGGTCCATTTTTATTTTCACGAACTCCTTCTCTTCAAACATCTTGAAATCCGAATTCCACATGAATATTGCCAGGCAACATACCACGGTTGTTACGAAAAAGAACAGGAATACATAAATATGCCCCATCAGGGTCTCCCGCTTGTTCAGTGTTTTTTTATTGTCATTCATAATATGCAGTTTTATTTGTTGTTGGAACCGACATTCAGATTGCGACGTGTCTTCCAGTTGTCTTGGATACATTGCATCAGGTCTTTCTTTACCATCTCTTCCTGAATGCTCAGCAGGCGGATGGAGTCTTTTACACTCAGGAACATGTTGATGTTTCCCAGCAGTTGCTTGTAAAGCCTGCAATCCTTGTCATCCATACTTTGCATGTACTTCAACAGGTTCATTTTCCGCACGCTGACAACGCTTTGCAGAAGAACATCGTTAATCTGTGGCGAGGTGTTCATCAGCTTCATGTACTGATAGACCGAATCCACGCTGTTTGACAACGAAAGTTCTTTGGCATAGACATAGTCATACTTCAATGTCTGTTCCGTGATCCGTTTCACTTCCGTACTGGACGTTTTAAGGAAACTGGCAAATATGGCCACGGCAAGAATGACGCAACCTGTCAGGTAACAGGAAAATTTCAGATAGGCTTTCCTTACTTCCGTATTATTTCTCGGTTTCATATCGGATAGGTGTTTTATGGGTTACAAATAAGTGCTGATTCCTAAATAGGCTCCTTGTTCCGTTGGATTTCCCAGCTTGAACTGGGCGTCCTCCTGCTGTATGATATAACGGACTTGTATTTCTTTGTCGGCAGGCAGGAACAGGTCCATCAGGTCGCAGAGTATCTGGCGGTCAATGGTATCGGAGAATAGGGTCTCCATCTTCTGTGCCGGTAGCGGGCCGATTTCCAACAGCATTTGGTAAGTGCCGTCGGCAAAACGGTTCCCCAGGACCATGGTGTCCCCCAAAAGGCATTCTCCCAGTTTAGGGACAAGATGCGGGTCCGCTTCCACCACGCTTTTCTCACCTTTCTGCAGGCGGATAGGCACTCCGGTCAGCATGCTCATGCACTCGCTTATTTGGGAAGGGCTGACGGTAATCTGTTCCATATAGGCAAGCATGCGGATAAGCATAATCGCCAGATGGACCGGCAGCAGTTTCAGCACCGGCCACTGGTCGGAGAATATGCTTACAAAGTCCGGATGTACGTTCATTTCATCGATACGTCGTTCCTTGTTTTGGAAACTCACCAGCATATAGTCCAGGGTTATCTCGAAAGGCTTGAAAAAGCGCCGGGCATAGAACTCTTCGTCCCGGTGGATCCGGATTTCATCCAGTATCTGCTCTTTGGAGCTTTTGTCGGACTGGTAGAGGTTCTTATGAAAAATGCCTTCAGGCAGTGTGTCATAAATACTCCGCCTGTTCACGTAGAGATACAGGTAATCTGTCAGGTCGTATTGGGAATATTCCGAGTGGGCATCATGGATGTCTTTCGAAAAGCCACGCCGTATGTCCCCCAATCTGGAAATGAGGGTGCGCTCCGCGTCGTAGCCGCTTTCTTTCAGTCCGCTGGCCACCACTTCCGCCTTGAAATCGGTGTCCGGCAAATTGAACGAATGGGGGCGTTCGTCAAAACATACGATTTTGTCAGTTTCTTCTTCCATAACTTTTCGGGTATTCAGGTTAGTCCAATATGTTCCAACGTGTCTCGCTGGATTCCTTGGGGTGTCTGGAGCGTTCGGCAACCACGATGTTCTCCTTATGTTTGCCAATGTATTCAAGGCGGCTGAGGGTGGTCCACAAGTCATTGAACAGGTATAGGAAACGCTCTGTTGTTACCATCAGTTGACGGATATTGTGATGGTCATACAGCAAGCCGCAATTTTCCCGCAACAGCCCTTCGTATGCGCCGGGAGTGATGCCGTTCCATTCATTGAAGTATTTCAACAGATCTTCTTTCTCCTCCTTGCTCATGAAACTCAGGCATACGTACAGGTGGTGTGCCAGTGTGGAGAATACATTCAGAAAACGCAAGGGGGAATAGTATTGTCCTTCATTACGGTAGGAAAAATAAATGTCGGATATGAAAAGCATGATATGGCGGCACAACATGCCGATGTTTGTGGCCAGTGCCGTTTGCTTTTCCGCATTTTCCACCTTGGCGAGAATATCGAATGAGGCTTTTTCGATGGAATCGACAAGCTGCCCGAATTTGGTGTAATAGTTCTTCAGGTCAGGATGGCTGGACATGCTGGTACAGGGAGGTATGAAGTTACCGTCCACTTCGCAGCGGTTGCCGTTCTTGCGCAAACGACCGATCAGTAGGAAGTGCCTGCCTAGCTCGCCTCCGTTGGTTTGCCCTGTTGGCAGTACGCTCAACGCATATTTAGGCAATGCGTTGGGTTGCCGCGGACTTAATTCCTTTTCATCCGGGGTACCTGAAGGACGGTGCTCGAACGGATCAGCCATCAGGATGACGTCCCATCGCAGAGCTTTGTCTTCCATTTCATCGGCAGAAATATGGAAACTGGCCGTCAATTCATCATTGTCTCCTGCGTCATAATCAATCAGGTATCCTCCGGAAGTAATGGCATAGCACCGTTTCAGACGGACTTCCAAAGTTCCCGTGACAAGTTCCGTGATGCTGAAATCTCCGGAAACGGGTTCCCCCTTCTTGAAGGGTAAAAGCCCGTAGTTGGTGCGGTTCAGATGATACGACTGGTATTCGCACAGACGGTGTGTAAAATGGTTTTCCTGCTGGACGAAGTGTTCCTTCTTGACCGGCATGCCATCCGCCCAGTTCACAAGCGGATAGCTGCCCCTTTTATTTTGATTTCCTGCCATAGTATTGCGTTTTAATATTCTTTATATGTTACTAGTTCATTCGCTACCCGTTTGGCGATAATCACATCATGCATCTTCAGCTTGTTTTCCGCAAGCGTGAGTTCCGGGTCAATATAGAACCTCTTTCTGAAAAAAGAGGATTTGGTATAGAATACCCATTCATAATATGCCCCGCCTTCATTTTGATAAACAATGGGCGAAGAGGGCGATTTGAGGTTGCAGTCATCAATCATGCGCTGGAACCATTGCCCGAAAATGACATCATCGGAGGCCTTGCCGGTAATACGTTCCGACACTGGGTCGTCTACTCTGCGGAAAATGTCCACGTCGATGACGATACTTCGTTCACGGTTGATATACAGGGTCTCTGAATCGTATTCTTCCGAGTATTTCCACACTTTATAGATTTCCAAGGGTATGTCAAAATAGCTTTTTACCGTCTGGGTATATAGAAGGGGAAATACAAAAGGCAGTATGCAGGTCGAAGCCCATACCCCGTATTGAAGTTCGTTGCAGAGGTTGAAGACGACCGAAAAAATTCCGGCACCTAACAGCACGACCGTGACTGTCATCAGGCACTGTATGCCGAAAGAGGGCATCTCCTTGCCCGAAGAAAACACTTTGCGCAAGACATATCGGTTGTAATACCCGCCAATCCAGTATAGGATAACCAGCAGGATATAGATATAAGGCATGAAATTGTAGTCCATAAATCCGGACAGGCCGGGCAGGGCAAGCACGATACTGCACACGAGCAGATAAACAATCAGTCTCTTGTTGTTCAATAGTCTGTTCTTCCGTGCGACGAAATAGGCTGCTATCCCGAAAATTACGGTAAGCAGGGGCATCAACAGATACGATGAAATAAGATGTTGGGTAACTGGGTCCATATGCTATAAGTTATTTAGGCTTTATTGTATTCGATGAATATCCGGTAATTGAATGTATCTGGCGAACAGGCTGAAAGCTTGGTTCTCAGATTGTCTTTCATCTGCTTTTCCTGTGACGGGTCGTCCAGCTTTTCTTTGAGAATCAAGTGTACCTCTTTGGTCCGTATCAGTCCTTCACTGGGCATCGGGCTGATTTCCACTCCGTTCTTAATCTCTGTACGTACCAACAGTTCTCCGAGTTCTTTTTTACAGAAACTGATAATATCATTCTGGGTCAATACACGGCCATGTGAAATAAAACCGTATTTGTAAATGTCTATGCGTTCCCGGTTCTTGGGAGCCTGTTTGCCGCCATAGGTGGTGCTGACAAGCGCAAGTGTCCTTGGCTCCAGATAGGTGTTGGTATTGGGCGACAGATCCACGCCGGCTTGTATCTGGTTCCCTATCTCACAGTTGGTGGTCCAGTATTTGACGGTAACCTGGCCTTTACCGGTCAATTGGTCGATCATCAGATAGTAGGGCGTCTCTCTGAACTCATTCATGTTATCGGTTGTTTGTTTCATTTGTGCCACCAGTTGCTCCATTTGGGCGGCAAGTGCCTGTAGCTTGATGCTCGAAACGGAACCGAATGCATGGGTCTCATCATCCAGCAGGTCCAGCAGATAGCATAGCAGTTCTTTGGCAGAACGGGAGTCAAACCGTTCGCACCCTCCTTTGCGGATGGAATACGTGCCATAGCCCGCCTTGGAATTTCCCTCCGGGTACAGAAGCTCATGATAGCTTTTCCCGTCCGAGTCTTTCACACTATGTACGGACAACAGGGATTCATGATTTTCCGTCCGCAGGGGAATCACCCTGAAAGTGTCTTCAAGGGTGCTCACTTGTTCACGCAACAGTTTGTTTTCGACGGGCACGATATTGATTCCCGCTTGCAGTTCATCCATAACCTCAGCTGTGAAATGGGCGGGAAATTGTATTTTTAGCCAGACCAGCCTGTCCTGCATCTTTTCCCGCACGGCTTCCTTGAAACAAGGATGCAGTTCTTCAGGCAATGTCTCTTTGCAGGAATCATCAAGCGGGAAAGACTGCCGGACGCTCAGGAAATGTTTATTGTAGATTTCCATGATTTCCTTGTCTATGAGGAACATCGCTTCATAGTTTTGGAAAAACGCACGGAAGGGATTATCTTGTATATCGTCCTTTTCGTAGATTCCCCGCTGCATGACAACCTGTTCTCCCTTGACGGACCATTCCGTACAGGGAAGCAGGAACAGGTATTCATAGCTTTCCGTAAGATTGGGAAAATCAAGATAGAAAGAGAAATTCCGAAGGTCGGTAATGGATTCGTCCACAGCCAGGCCGAGCCAAACGGTACGCGGAGTCATTTTGGATTCCGTACGGGCAATCATGGTTTTCTCCAGGGTATGGTCTATCCGGTACAGGAGACCATTGCAGACCATATATCTTATGTCGGCTCTATGTAGCAGTGTATCACATGCCGGATAAAACGAAATACTTCCTGTCGACAGCTTCCGGATCAGTGAGTCGCTTTCATAATACATGCCCGATTCCCGGGTGATCAGATAAACGGGTTCAATGGGAAAAGCGTGTACGATGCCGTGTGCGGGGAAGGGGGAGGTCAGGATACCCGGTGTCAGAATCCGGGCGGTCTTTTCCAGCAGCCTTGTTTCAATGGCGGTAAAATCTTCTCCCAGCATATACATTTCATTGGCCAATGCTTCCAGCAGGAGCTTGACGACGGGATCAAAATTTTCGGCTTTTTTGATTCCCCAGAAAGTCGCAGCATACTTTAGCATACGGTTCCTGATTTGTTCCTTGTTATATTTCTCTATGCTCATATACCTTGTTATCGGGTTGAAATGGGACCTAAATAAATCACATAATAAAAGCACCGCTTCTCTCCTGTGTGTACCAGAGTGCCATATACATATACCTGAACGCGTTTTTTTATGGTCGAAGTGCCGGACACACTGACCTGTCGGGTCGTGTCATCTATGGCGACCCGTACATATACGTTCATAAGACGCTTTTCGTATCGGGTGATTGCCTTCGTAATGTATTCTGAGAATTGTCCTTCCCAACGGGTATGGGAGACAATGCTTTCAAAATCAAGATAAAATATCTCACAGCCGAACTCCTTGTCAAAGGTATGCTCTCCGGGAGCCGTACTGATCAGCAACTCGATGAACTGGTCAATCGAATCAATCTCGTTGCACGAGGCAAGATGGTTGTTTCCCACATCTTCGTTCAGCAGGGCCTCAAAGTCCAAAGGCAGTTTGCAAAATTTCGTTTCCATATCCGTCAGCGCCATTCGTTTTCAAATTCCTCGTTCGTAAATTTCAGTGTTCTCGCGGCAAACAGCAGGACGATGCTGCACTCATGGGTACTATGGTCTATTCTTCGCCGGAAACGGATGCAGTTGCCCTCCGTAAAGCGCAGGGCGAATGCGGCCTGCTGGTCGGGTTCGTTTCCGGTAAATCCGCAGGTCTCCGTCCTCGTACATCCTGCTGTACGCGGCCCATCTCAGCAGTCCGTCCCCCGGCATGCCGGTAAGTGTGCAGTCCGTCGCGGTCGGTATCGCGTTTGAATTTCAGGTCAAACTCCTCTACCGCGTATGTCTCGTGACCTATGGTCAGCCGCATCACGTACCGGTCATCCGGCACGGCGGAGTCTTTTCGTTTGAACAAAGAGCTAAACCAGTTCATGATTTCAAGTTTAAGTGACACGAATCACCGGCTTCCATTTCCCTGAAATGGATGGATAGCGAAGTCCGGCTTTCTTTTACCGTCGAATGCACATTGAGTTCAAGGCATTGTGCGCCTCTGAAACGGATAACTTCCTTGGGCGCACCGCTCAGGCAGGAAGTGTTCATCACCTCCCCGTCTTTCAGGATTCTTGAATTGAACATCCATTCCAGCAGTTTTTCCGCAGGGAATCCCGCAATGCTTGCCCGCATCCTGCCTCCCTGTGTCTCGCCGGTTACTTGTCCGTTCGGGCGGGCCTGTTTCTCAAAATCATACTCAAAGCTCAGCAGGTCGTATGCCTGCACTTCTTCATGCTCCGAGGGTTCGGCGGTCCAGAACTTGATATATGATTGTGCACTCATATCCTTATATTTTTTTATTCTTCTTCACTCGTCAGATTGGTTTGCAGCATGGCGGTCAGGGTCCGTTCCTCGTTCATGCGTGACTCCACGAACAGCACCGTGTCCTGGCTGTCCAGATGTTTGCGTACATAGGCTCGCAGGTAGGCTTTGAATGCCTGCACCTTCGTCCGGTATTCCTCCAAGGGGAGGGCGAAGATGTCTTGCGTTCCTATCCGTTCCAGTCCGTATTTCTCCAGTTCTTCTTCAAATGACTTCTTTGGTTGGTCATTAGAGATTGAATAGATGATTAATGTTTTGTATTGAATATTCATTACTTATTTAGATGGTTATAAAAATGTTTTTAATAAAAACAGTCCTAATAAGAATTCCAACAGAGGCATTGTTACTATAATCCAATTGGGTATAATTTTATTCCATACACTTCCCTTAAATTTCTTAAAAAGGTCTGATGTCCTAGTAGGTGTATATCTCAAAAAAATTCCGATAGAAACAATTATACCAATTAGCACAAAAGCCATAATAACATGTATTAGCTCAAAATCTTTCAACAAGAAGTAATAATCAAAAAGATATTTGTTAAGCACAATTAAAATAAAAAAGAACGATATCATTCCTAATACACCAAACATTAGAGTAGAAGAAATTCTTGCAGGTTCATTATATTTTTTATACATTCTATACAGCCTATAATATATGTAATCTATTATTCTCATCACCATTTTTTTATAAAATGATTTACAACTCTAGTATTATCTCTCGGAGCAATGCATTCCTCCATTTCATCGTAATGAGGAGTTATATTTTTGTTTCTGTAATCTATATTGTCTATATCATCTAGTGATAATGAATTAGGAGACAAGTTAAATATTTCTATGTCTTCTTTCAAATCAAGAATCAATCCATTATCATCAAACATGCTATCTAAATGATCTCCAATTGTTTTTCCTGACATTAAATAGCTAATACAATCAGCAGCAAACAATGCTCCACCCAACGCCCAACCTACACAAGGAATAAATGCGCTTCCAGCTACAGCTACAGCATATACATCAGAAACTCTCACTTCTTTTTCTACAATGATTGCCCCCAAAGCACATCCAACTCCAATAAAACTAGAAGCTCTACTTCCAACACCTATTGCTTTAGGAATATATTTTTTTTTGATTTGGCTAGCATTAATTTTATATCTATTTCTTCTCAAAGAACTACAGATATCATTTGATAATCTTTTTTTGAATTTGTCATTACTCCAAAACTTATTTTCAAAGATGTCTATTCCGAGCCCAACAAAAGAATTACATAAATCTATACTTTCAATTGTTTCACGAATAAGCTGTCCATATCTTTTGTTAAAATCTACTAATGGAACATCATACCTTTCACCGTATACTTCAATCAATATTTTCATAGTGCCAGCATCTTCATACATATCCACTCTAAGTTCTGATAAATCACCGATAACCTTATGATGTAAAAAATCAATAGCAACGTCATAAGTTCCATCATTATTAGGAGTACAAATCAATTTTTTGATTTGCTCAGATGTTATATTCAAACTTCGAACATAAGATTCTTCAGAATAATCCACTCTTTGAATAGGAATATCCGACATAAAATTATTAATTCTCAAGTCCTTAGGTAAATATGTTATAGGTACATATTCAACAAAAGCATATCCAAGTCCTACTACAAAACCTGTATAAAAATTCTCTTCTTTATTTAATTGGTAGAATTCTTCTTTTGTTATATAGTTATTTGTTGAATATTGTTTCATAGCTATTTAACCCATTGATTATTAAAATCTATACCATTTAGGCTCACACTTTCTGGAGATAATATTATGTTAGTATTTAATCCTGTAGCAATACTAATCGAACGTTTTAAACTAATGCAATATGCATTTGTAAACGCCACCTCAAATATCACCCCGGACGTACCGGTCTTGAACAGCACCGCCCCGTTCTTTTTCACCCACGGCTTGATGGCCCATCCGTAGATATTGTTTTTCACCGTTTGCGAAAGGGTAATCATGATTCGTCCTCCGCGCACTTCTCCTTCTGGTTGGTTCTTGTTTCCGTCAACAGGCTGGTGGAAACCTATCTTGAATTGTTCTACTGCGTATTCGTCGCCGTCAATGCTGAATATGACATTCACATCGCTGTCCACTTGTGGAAAATTAAAGAGTCCCATAGCATTTTCTTTTTTAGAGTACCCACTGGTTTTCAAATTCCTCTGTACCGAACATCAGTTTCTGTGCCTGTACGGTCAGTTTGGTAGCAATATAGCCTTTACCCTGCCGGATATAGCTGATTTCCATATCCACGCAGGTCGCTTTCTCAAAGAGTATCTTCTCAAGCGCGGAGCCTTGGTTGTCGTGCACGACAATGGCGCCGCTCTGATATTTGCGCGCATCCAGCATCCACTGGATCATGTCCCGGTTGGGCAGGTGGGGATAGGTCACATAAAAGGTTCCGCCCTTGACCTCCGTCTGCACCTGACCCTTGACATCTATCCCTTGGGCGAATCCGAACTCACAACCTATCAGTTGATAACTGTCCTTATACATATCTGTCAGCGAGGTGGCTGCCAGATTGCCGATTTTTAAGAATACTGTGTATCCAAACATAGTGCATACAAAATTTAGGAGTGAATATTCAAGGTTAATTCGTTTCGTTCATCCAGGCCGACCTCCAGTGTCTTTCCCTGGCATAGTTCCTCTTTGATAATGAGGCGCGATATGGGTCTGCGCAGATAGTTACGGATTACGCCGGCTACCTGGCGTGCGCCGTATTTGGGAGTAAAACCCTTATGGGCAAGCATCTTTCGGGCATCGTCGCTGATGATGATGCTGATGCCCTGTTTGTCCAGCAGTTTCTTGACCCCGTTGAATTGTATGTCGAATATTTTCAATAGGATATCTTCGCTGATAGGGGAGAATGGTACAATTTCCGACAGACGGGCAAGGAATTCCGGACGGAAATACTGCCCCATCACCTCCATTATCTGGTTGGTGGTCGGCACATTGCCCGATTCCAGCTGTCTTGTCAGCCACTCGCTTCCCACATTGGAGGTGAACAGGATAATGGAGTTCGAAAAATCCCCTTCCTTTCCCAGCCGGTCATGCAGTTTCCCTTCGTCCATGATTTGTAGGAAAATGTCATATACGGAAGGGTGCGCTTTCTCTATCTCGTCAAATAGTACGACGGCGTATGGTTGCTGGCGTATCTTGTTGACCAGCATACCGCCTTCCTCATAGCCCACGTATCCCGGAGGCGCACCGTATAGCAGGGCGGCAGAGTGTTCTTCCTTGAATTCGGACATGTCAAAGCGGATCATGGACTTCTCGTCGTTGAATAGTGTTTCTGCCAATGCCTTGGCGAGTTCAGTCTTTCCGGTTCCGGTGGGTCCTAGCAGGAAGAAGGAGCCGATAGGTTGCCCCGGCTTGTTCATGCCGCTGCGGGATTCCAGAATGGCGTCCGTCAATGTCTTCAATGCCCGGTCTTGTCCGACGACCCTGCGCCGCAAATACTCCTCCATATTGAGCAGGCGTTCTTTTTCCTGGGACTGTATTTTACCGATAGGGATACCTGTCTTGCTGGCAACAACGGCAGCAACCTCATACACTTCCACCTGCTCTATTTCTTTCTCGGCAAACCGGAGAATGGCATTCAATGCGTTTCTCAGATAAGCTGCCAGTTCTTCATACTTCTGCAATTCATGGACATCCGTCTCTTCTGGTATGACTCCCAGCAGGATAGGGCTTAGCTTGTTGTGCATCAGAAATATCAGGTCCCTCAGTTCTTCTTCCTTCTCTACAGGCTCTTTTTCCGCCTGCTCAATTTCGTTCAATTGGCCAAGCAGGATTTCCGCATCGTTCTTGCCTGTTTCATTCACCATTTTAATGGCGGAGAGTGTCATGTCCAGCAGCCCTATGGCAGAATCCGGCAAACGGCGGTCTTTCACATACCGTTTGGCAAGGCGCACACATTCGGCTACTGCGTCCTCGCTGATTTTTACATGGTGGTAGTCCACATACTGTTTCTGTACGGAGTGCAGCATCTGAATGGCGGACTTCATGTCCGGCTCATTGATTTGTATCACCTCAAAACGGCGGTTAAAGGCATGGTCCGGCTCGATGATCTTACGGTATTCGTCAATGGTAGTGGCGCCTATCACGGTCAGGTTACCGTGCGACAATTCGGGTTTCAGCACATTTCCGGCGCCCGAATTCCCTTGCCGGCTATCCAGCAATACATGGATTTCATCAATAAACAGGATAGCGTTGTCGATGCCGCGAAGTTCTTTCAGGATATTTTTCAGGCGGTCTTCAATTTCTCCTTTATAGGTCGCTCCGGCTATGAGTGAGGCATTATCCAGTTCAAAGATACGGGCTCCCTCCAGGAAGGAGGGTACTTTATGGTTCACGATATCCCACGCAAGCCCATAAACTAAAGCCGTTTTCCCGACCCCGGCATCGCCGACAATCAGCACATTGGATTTGCTGAGGCTGCCTAAAATCTCCATGATCATGCGGTTCTCGCGGTCACGGTTGATTACCGGATGCAGGCTGTTCGTCGCAGCAGCGGTAAGATCCATACAGTATTTGGTTAAAAAGGAAGATGAAGATGAATTGGGTGACAAGACAGGACTTTCCGTCATGGAAACGGGAGGGTTGCCTGACGGCTCATTATTATATATGGAACGGATATCCTTTTCCAGTATGGGAAAGGATTTGAGCTGGTCGCTCGAAAAGGCGACTCCCGGCTTTGCCAGGGCAGCCAATACACATATAGGGTTAATATCGAACAGCCCTAGCTCTATGCGCACATCATCGGCAGCACGGAATAGGCTGCCAATCTTTTCCGAAGGCTTGATTTCTGACAGCTGGGTGGATTTCGGGCATTGCTCGATATGGACATCCGCCCATTCTTCCAGATAGCCTAAATCCTTACCTATACTTAATATAAAATCTCTTAGCCCTACTTCCTTATGAAGTAAGGCTTTCAATAAATGCGAAGGGGTATAATACTCATTCGCATTTTCACGGGCCACTGCCTGTGCTATGTTAAGCGCAATTTTTATAGAATCATCAAGATTAATGAAACCAACTCCTGTATCCATAATCAATAAGATTTAAAATTGCGCAGGAGAACACCGCAAATATAAGGCAAAAAACGAAAATCCGCTACTTTTAGAGCGTTTTTTTTATGCCTGAGGGCATTTTTTCGAGAAAAATCGAAAATTTTTCCTAAAACGCTTTGTTATTTCAGCAAAATGCCATAAATTGGGCACCGAAATTAGAAGTCAAAAATGACGGGGTAACCGGTCATGGATGAGGGATAATTTCAGAATTAACATTTTTATTAACTTAAAACATTGAGAATATGGCATTTAAAGCGTCATTTAAGTTCTCAGACTCGAAAGAGTTTGATGTGTTGAGATGGGATGTCAAGTTCAACCGTGATGTGGATCCTAAGGGTCGTCCGGCATCTGACATCTATGGTGGTACAATTAATGTCGAGGTTGAATCAACTCCGGATACGATTGTACTGGACAAAATGTTCAAGCAGTATCAGCCTGTAAACGGAAACATCGTCTTCAAGAAAGCAGACGAGGATGCCAAGATGAAGGAACTGGTATTTGAGAACGGGTATATTGTGAAGTACGAGGAGGCACTGAATGTAGCGAACTCATACCCAATGACAATCAAATTCTCCATCTCTGCTCAAACAGTGAAGATGGCTGATGCTACATTTGTACAAGACTGGCCGGAAAACAACTAACCGTTGTTTCTAGTCAAATTCTTGGAGTGCCGGAATATACCAATTCCGGTTATTTCGGCACTCAAAAACATACCGACCAGTCGGATTAATAAATGGGAATTAAATAGATATTAATAAGTATGGGAGCAAGTTTTCTGAATTTGGTAGCCACCAAGGTAACCGTGAAGGGGGAAGAACAAAAATTCGTTTCTTTACGCCTTCATCAAGGTTTCAACCGGCATCACACGTTTACTATAATTGTAAACTATCTGTCGCCTAACAACACCTTTCAGCAGACTCCGGAGAAATTCATCAATTACATTGGGGAGACTGCCAATATTTCATTCGTCCACAAGCAGACCGGAGAAAGCTATGATTTCGAAGGGATTATCAATCAGGTGGAAATGATTGGAAGTGTGGGCGAAACGGGCGGAGTGGCTATTCATGGAGCAAGCCCTACTATACTGTATGAAAATAACAAGACACTCGACTCATGGACGGATCAGACCTTATCCGCCATTATAAAGGAAGTGACACAGGAGTACGGAAAAGTCAATCTGGTCTCTAATCCTGAATATGATTTGCCTATCCCTTACATGGCACAATACAACGAAAGTGTCTTTGATTTTATGAATCGCCTTTCGGCCCTGTATGGGGAATGGTTTTATTACGATGGCGCCAAAACTTATTTTGGCAAGCCGGACAAGGAGGACGACCCTAAGAAGATCTTGTATGACGTGGACTTGGAAGAAGTAAGGTTGGTAGCCAATCTGGTACCGGGGAAATCTGCCAGATACGATTATGTAGCGCAGGAGAACAAAATACATAAGGCAGATACGCCCGCTAAACCGGAAGGAATGAACGACCTCCAGTCCATTGCTCATGGCTGTTCGGAAAAGGCTTACAGCGCCCGCACCACTTCTGCGGCAAATCCGCATATCACAGACAAGGCGGGATTGGACGAACAAATGAAAATTGTAAAGAATTCATCCGGTGCCGGTCTCTTGAATATAAAGGGGATCGGAAAAACATGCCGGATCCGGATCGGAGAGGTTATTGACGTGGCTTTTCCGGATAGGATGAAATTGTCTCCTTTAGGGAAATTCCGTATTACTGAAATCACCCACGAGGTGAATCGGGACGGACATTATATGAATAGTTTTGTCGGCATCCCGGATCAAATGACACATATCCCTGTGCCCAATGTGAAAATGCCGTTGGCATTGCCTGAGTTGGCAACGGTGGAGAAGAACGATGACGAAAAAGGACAGGGACGCGTGAAGGTTGTCTTTGATTGGCAGAAAAAGGGAAAAACGACCAATTGGATCAGGGTACAGAGCCCTAATGCGGGAACAAGCGATGCGGTATCCAAAAACCGGGGATGGGTATTTGTTCCGGAAGTCGGGGACCAGGTGATGGTCGGTTATGAACACGGCAATCCGGACCGTCCTTATGTAACCGGAGCCATGTTTCACAAGGACTCGGGAAAGGGCGGAGACAAGGACAACAAACTGAAAAGTATCATCACCCGAAGTGGAAACACCATTCTTTTTGATGATGAGACGGGAAGTATCACCATTATGGACCAGACTGGGAAACAGCTTATTGTTCTGGATGGGAAAGATACGATTAATATCATGGCAAAGAAAACGGTGACCGTCACCAACGAAGAAGAGTCGGTTATTATCATGGATGGCAGGTCTATCGGCTTGCAGTCTGATACGATTTCCATTGAAGGGAGGAAAAGCATTACACTGTTGTCAGGCGGTGAGAACATGATACTCAGCGGTGAAAAGAAGATAATCGGCAGCAGTGGAACCAATATCAAGCAGGAGGCTTCCAAAGGATATGACTTGAGTACTCAGAAAGGCACAGTCAAAGGTACAAACTTGTCAATCGAAGGCACAGCCGATGTAGCGGTAACAGGAGGAATTATAAAGTTCAACTCATAAAACCTCAGGATATGGGAGCATCTGCGTCTGTTGTACAGGAATACTTTAAGGCGGTCGATTATTGGGCGGATATTGCCGATAAGAAGGACTGGAAACTGGCTATATGGATTGTCGGACAGAACGATGTGGATTTGGTTGACAGGTTCTTGGAAATCGAACGCTCGCCTGTCGGACAGTTCGAGGATATTTTCTTCCGGTTTGACACGCCGTATGAGGGAAGCGGGGATGAATACACCGAACAGCTATGGCAGGAATATGCCGGCTGGTTCTCAGAAGAAGTGGAGGAAAAATACGACATCATCAAGGCCTTGCGGCACGATGGGCTGTTGAAAGAAGAATATGTCCCGGACACGTCTGTCGAACATACGGCAGCCAATCTGTGGAAAGAGATGTTGCGTTTCAAGGCATGTATATCCGGATTGGAGAATGCCTGTTTCTGCATCTATTTTCCTCCGGGACAGGAAAGGGGGCTTTCCAGGACCGAATGGTTCAAGAAGGTCTTGGAAGAAGGGATTCCGCAGGGAATCCGGTTAACGACCATTGACATGAAGAAAAACAGAAGTGTCAATCTGGATGAATCGCCGGCTGTAATTTATATCTGCCCCAAGTTCGATATGGCGGCGGCCCTGCATAACCGGATGGCACGGAGCGATACGGGCAATGACCTGATTGCACCCGAAAACCGGTTCAAACAGCAGGTGAGTGCCGTCATGGATTGCACGCAAAAACAGGATTGGAAATTGTTGGACAAGGAAATCCGGAAACTGCTGGATATAGCCAAGGAGTTGAAGGATACGAATATATTGACGTCCGCTCTGTTCATCGCCGCTGAAGCGTGTTATGCGATTCGGGAATACAAACATAGCATAAAGTACAGCGACGATACAATCAGGGAAGCGGAAAAGGCGATGGATAATGGCGAAGCGGCTGGATATAGCTACTGGAAAATGGCAACTTCCATGAAAGCGGCTGTCCTGACGGCAGAGAAAAAACGGGAGGAAGCAATTGCACTGTATGAGGGACTGGCGGAGAAAGCTATCGGACAAAAAGATCCCTACTATGTCATGGAAGGTTATCGGATGTGTGGCTTTTTACGCTACGAGGAAGGCCAGCTGAATCAGGCTTTCGAGTATTTTCTGCTTGCTTTGGCAGCCGGGAGTTATCTTTCCGAAGAAATCAGACGGAACTCCACGTTTACTTATGCGGCATATCTGGCGCTCCACACTGGCAGGCAGGTACGTGCGCCAATTGATATGGAGGTCTTGGAAGGGCAGCTTCAGGAATGGCTGGGAGAAGATTGGAAACAACTGGTGGAGGGTCCGGCCATGCAGCAGGCAAAAGCCAGAAGAAAAAGTAAGATTTTCGGATGAGTGAGATTTACTAACATATTTTTTTAATTATAAAACAGATTAAGTATGGATTTAGGAAATTACGGAATAGGCGGAAATGAAGTGAAAATGGATGCCTCCGAAGGTATTGCGGAAATTCCACAGAACCGGACATTATTGGTTGAACAATTGACAAAGGACGAACCGGTAGCTCCCGAAGTGGTCATCGGTCTGACTAGCATTGACGAAGTCTTTGCACATTTCCAGCCGGAAATTGATATAGAGTTCGCTGATGCGGAAGGGGCTCCTGTTGAAGAGAACTTCCGTTTCCACAATGTGGGAGATTTCTCCGTGAAGAAAATGACGGAACAGAGTCCTTTCCTGTCGGGGCTGAATGCGGAAAAACAGTTTGCTGACAGGATGGAGAAGTCGTTACGGTCTAACAAGGTGCTGCAACGGGTTCTGGAAAACCCGGCTACACGCAAGGCGTTCGTCAATACACTGTCTATCATGTTGGACGAATTAAAGGAAAATGAGAAGTCTAACCCTGTAAATGAATGAGAACCATGAGCGAACAGAACACACAGAAGGAAACCGCAGTACAGCAACAGCAGGCTGCGGTACAAACCAAAAACTTGAATGCGGAGTTACAGGCTTTGGCAAAGTTCGGAGGTTTCAACGTCTTGGAATCTTCGGTGGACGGCATACAGAATTTGAATCCGGAACGTAAGGCACGCCGGAATATATTCCTTACTGACCGGGAACGGGCTAACGAGCGTAAGGAACTGAGAAAAAGGATTGAGATGTGGATAGATATGCTGAAAGACGGCAAGTCCATCAGCGAAATGGTGGATTTGTGCCAGAAAAAGTCTGCTGCCGTCTCTGACCTGCTCTCTCAAAATCAGCTGAAGGCGGTAGAAGAAGTGAAACAATTGGAAAAATCATACCGCACGGTCATGCTTTTCTACAAGAATACGGATGCTGACAAGATTAAGAACGTATCCATTGTCAACGCTTCCATGGCGCAGCTTACCGATTTGGACAATTCTTTCTTTATCGACGCTATTGCCGACGAGCTTCGTGCCAACTATGACCGTTTGGATTTACGTACCAATTATTCACTGCTGGTAATCCCCGGATACCTGGGTTCCAACAAGGTGGTGGAGAAATGGGCAAAAATAGCGCATGACAACAAGGTTATGATTTTCACTGATTTTGCTGACCTTGAAAAACCGGATGATGTGATTGAAATGTTCTTCGATTCCAATCTGACAGGTGGCGATGTCTATAAGTCCAATGTCTGCATGACATGCAACTATCTGGTAGGACGTGGACGCTATACCGAATTGGGAGAAACCGAGGACTTGCTGATTCCACCTTCGGCTGCACTGGCTGGCAGTGTGTACAAAACCGTGATGGCACAGGTCACTGCCGGAAAAAAGTACGGCTCTATGAGCGAGGTGGACAGCGTGGCTTTCAACCTGAAGAAGAGCGAAATCTCCGAAATAGAAAAGATTGGTCTGATACCGATGGTAAAGGAATACGGCAAAGTCATGGCTTTCTCGGCAAAGACCTTGTTCAATGGTGACAATCTGGGCTTGCAGACCTACTCGGTGGTACGTGTGTTCGATTGGGTGACAAAGGTCCTGATGGATTTTCTCAACCGCCGTGCCTTCGAAAATTGGAACAGCAAGGCTGAAAGGGATTTGCGCGGGCAGATTAGCAATTTCCTGGACAGCATACAAGGTCCCGGACGCCTGATTGAAAAATTCAAGATCCTGCGCTTCGAGAGAGACCCGAAGCAGAAGGACCGTATCTTCCTCGACATTCACCTGACTCCCTATTTCCCGGCAAAGAGCTTTGTCATCAAGCTGGAGGGAACGAAGGGGGATGATGAAAATGAATGGAACAGCGATTATGCACAGGATGCATAAATGAGTATTTTTAGAAGTAACTGAAGGGTCCGGCGGGGCTCTTCAGCTACTCTCCTTTT
>OKSG01000305.1_pt1 | contig 24189 bp, 19 predicted proteins | sample 1606411 | NCBI WGS metagenome assembly OKSG01 (sample SAMEA3879586, study PRJEB24766) | human gut metagenome | biome: human-associated habitat; feature: feces | place: USA | collected 1985/1987
CACATCATCCGAGAACAGCTGTCTGGTCTTGGGATTGCGCATGTTCTCGATGAATACCATGCCGTGATTCTCCAGTATCTTTTTCTGTTCGGGGGTTATCTTGGCTCCCAGAATCGTATCGCTGACCTTCAGCTGCTTGTCGGACTGTTTGAATGCGATGTCCCTTATGGTCGGATCGACATAGGCCACACCGGAAAGCATGGTGTCGTTCTTGCGCTGTATGTCATTGATTGGGACTTCGCCACCCGAAGCGAGTATCTGCTTCTGCTTGTCGTCCAGTCTCTTCCCATAAATGTAGTCCGGGATTTTGATGGCATCCACGGGCATGGTGATGATGCGGTTGGTGGACTCGTGGAAACTGACATAGCATTTGCATACATTTCCTGTAAGCGTGTCCTTCATTTCCTTGATTCCTCCCAACGTACCCGTTTCGGCCAGTTTGTCCTTCTCTTCATCCGTGAATACGCCTTTATAGACCGGCAAATCATATTGGGGCTTGTCCAGACGGGTGAGTGTCTTGAGTTCCACTTTGCCGTCCGCACCTTTCACACACATGAAACAGGCCTCGCCCAAATCTTTCTTTTCTCCGTTTATCTCCTTGCTGATGGGCAGTGCGGTGGAAGTGATTCTTCCTTTGAGAAGTTCTCCCATGCAATGGTTGTTGAACAGAGTCTCCTTGTCAAGACCGAGTGCGTTCAGATCTTTCCACGGCAGCTGGTGCTCATCAAACTTATACCGCCGGGCCAGTTTGGCGATACGTCCCTCGTCGTTGAGTTCGCTGTTTTCTACCAGTTTCTTGCCGTCCGGTCCGGGGTCTTCCCCTTTCCGAATCTGGATGACCGCGTTCAGTGTCTTGTCCAAAACGGCAAGTGGTACAAGGAAGAAACTGAAGCTTGTGGGATTTTGGTACTGGTTCTTGAAATTCGTGAAGAACAGTTCCAGAGGTGTGGTACGGTCCAGTTTGAGAAAACTGTTGTTGTTCTTTTTGTCCGGCGGTACGACTTCGATGCTGCCGTCCTGTTCGTTCATCTTGGAGATGACTGCGGTCTTGTTCGTTCTCTTGTCAAGGACTGCCATTACATGTTCGTCCTGACTCTGCTCTTGTTGCTCTTGTTTTTTCTTAGCCATAAAATCAATAATTTAAGTGATACAATAATTAATCAATATTGGGTAAACCTTAGCCCGTCGGTGCGAATGTAGAAGTTTAATTGATAGGATATTACGTTTTTAAGACCGATGGAAATGAATGGCGGGAATTGTCGGAATATGGCGTAAACTAAATACACCCACACATGTTTTATTCGTTTTTATAATTTTTAGTATCTTCTTTGTTATAGTGTAGGAAGAGTTGCAGATGTCATGCGATTTTGCTAATATTGCAACTAATAAGTAGTACATACGAGATTGTATGATAAACATGAATATTTTTTAATGTATTAGCATCAGTGTTATTATGTACTATAGATACTTTAATTTATTAACTTTATATCTAAATAATGAATATCAAATCAATACGGATTAAAAATGTGAGAGGTTTACAAGACCATACGGTAGAATTAGGGTTAATGTATCCAAATAAACCAAGTTTAATGGTAGCTCCAAATGGTTCTGGTAAATCTTCATTTGCATTAGCTTTTCAGTGGCTCAATCAACGACGTATTAAGTTAAATAAGGATGATGCTTATAATGGCGATGAAACTAATTCTCCTGAACTGATTATTACCACTGATGAACCAAGCAGAAATGTATATAAAGCAAGCGCAGACCAAAATCAAATAAGTCCTCGATTTGGCATTTTCGTTATTAATAGTGATTTGAAAGTAAAATCTCCAGGATATGCAGGTGGCGTACCCTTGGGGAAAACATCATTGTCTGTTTCACCAATTATATTGCTTGAAAATAAGCCTGACAATGTAGATATAATAAACGATTTTTATGAACACTTTGGAATTAGCAATCCACCGGTAGGACTATATCCTTCTATTAATGTTTTACTTGCTAATAATGATTTTATGGCGAGTTTTAATGCTAATAATTTAAGTGCGATTAAACGACCTTTAAAGCAAATAGAGGAATTTATAGAACGCATGAAAACATATAAAGGAACTATTTCTACTATACATAAACAGATAGAAGAGTCTGATCTCACTAATTTAAAGGCTACTACATGTGTAAAAAATATGATGGATGCAATTAAAGAAGTAAATACAGGAGATAATGATACAAAATTAATGTTGAAAGCTATTCAGATAATAACATTGTATAAACGTAATGAAGATAATTTTAAGCGGCGGATAGCTTATTCTCAGTATATGAAAAAAACTCAATCATTAAGAGATTTCTTTCATACAGTTCCCACTACGTGGAAAGGAATTACTCCACATGAAGAAAATGGAACATTTAAATTAGAAATAGGAGATGCACAGCGTATTTCTAATGGAGAACGAGACATATTGGTATTTTTGGCTAAGTTACAAAAAGCAAAAATGGAATTAACCAAGTTAGATAACATATTGATTATTGATGAAGTTTTTGATTATTTAGATGATGCTAATCTGATGGCAGTACAATACTATATTACGCAGATGATAAAAGAGTTTAAGGATAAAAAAAGGAATATTTATCCTATCATAATGAGCCATTTAAATCCAGATTACTATAATCAACACTATTCATTCAAAGATATGAAAGTGTATTATCTTTGTCCATTTCCACATCCTCATATCAGTGATAATATGCTCAAATTAGTGCGTAAACGATCTCAACTTGCTCAAGCTCTACCAAGAGGAAGTGAAGAGGATATATCGAAATATATGTTACATTTTCATTCAGATTATACAAAAGATTTATCTGGTATAATTGGAGATTGTCCACCAACTTGGGGAAATATTATAAATTTCAAGGAATCTTGTAAAAATCATTTAGAAAAATATCTTCATAATGAAGAGTATGATCCTTTAGCAGTATGTGTTGCATTACGTGAGAAAGTGGAAAGCTATTGTTATAATAAACTTTATTCCGAAGCAGATAAAATTAATTTTTTAGAAGAGCATGGCACTGGTGAAAAACTAAAATATGCAGAAGAACATGGAGTAGATGTTCCTGAGATATTCATGCTTCTAAGTAATCTCTATAATGATCCTCTTCATGCAACAAATAAGAATAACAAAAACATATGTCAGACACTTTATTCTCGTATGGAGAACAACACTATCCGCAAGATGATTGGAATAGTGAAAAGAATGTAAGATAAGTAGTTTGAGAATACAAGTATTCTATTAGTCTGTTTTTATAGAAGTTAAAATTAAACATTACTTTTCTAATTTGACGGGTGGTCCCGCCCCTGGGCGCTGGCCGTTCCCCGACCGATGAGTTTTCTAGAGATAAATAATGCGTGACACAGTTTATTTTACACTACCTACCAATCTGCTTGTTGTTAAGTAGAACTTTACTTTTATTGGCGTCTTATGTCGCTTGTTTTCTAACAAAAATCCAATATAGCATTTCTTTTAAATACTCAACACCTTTTAGCTGGGACAGGAGCAATAAATGTTTGTTTAAGAACATATTGCTGTTTAATTACATACAGAGAAAGAGGGTCAAATTCCTTTTAATTTATAGCCTTATTATTGCTTAAAATATGCCAAAATCCAATATGAGCCTATCCATGTAAAAATACAATAGATGAAGAAAAAGCAACGCCCTATTATTAAACGAAATTTTGATTTCTTTGAATATTCTTCAAGAAGGACTTGTGGCTTGTCTTGCTTAAAATATCTATTATAAACAAACAAAATAAATGGGGTTAAAATAATTATGGCATAACCCCAAGAACTCAACTCCCATCTTGTGGTAATAGGCAATCTTGGCAATTTAAGATGGGCATAATATTCTATTATACGAATTATTGAAGCAGTATTGAAAAATAGACAAACCGATATAAACATAACAGAATCGGATCTATGCCCACCATTTTTCAAATATTTTCGCTTCAAAAAGAAATAATATGTCCAGTAAGAAATTTCTTTCAACATATTCAATATCTTTTAGCCGGTGCAGGACCTATAAATGTTTGCTTTGGTGTGTATTGTCGTTTTATGATTTGTTGTGGAACAGGCGGTGTTGGAATACACACGCGTAAATTGTCTAAAGGCTGCGTCATTACATCATATTTACTTGGATTGGAAATATTAGGTCTATCAAAGACTCCTAATGAATCCAATCCCCAATATACCAATCCTATTGTCAAACCTATCCATCCTCCTATAGAGAATGCCGCTACAGATACGAGAGAGTTTACGGTAGCTTTCTCACAAGAGATTTGCCCATAATATGCTCTACCATAGTCAAACAGAACACCAACAATCAAAATTTTAGAGCTAAATTTTTCTGCCAAAGAAGTTATTTTATATGTTTTAATTCGAGCACGACTACCTCCCTTCCAGCCACTACTATAAACTTTAGGAGAGAATCGACCAGACTTATAAAATCTGGCAGTTGCTTTTATTTTTGATGCTTCAACCAAACTATTTATTGTTCCGGTGGTAGATATAAAGTTAGCAACATCTTCATCCAATATATAGTTTTGGGCCTCTTCATTATCAATCAAAGCAGGGTTATTAATCCATAACGGCATTGAATCTGAAAAAGATATAATTCCATAACTGCCTATTTGATCTCTAATGATATCATGAGTTCCCAAAGATTCAATCTCTATTGCAGCTTTTTTTTGATTATCAAAAGTAACTATCCCTTTAAAATTAAGGTTACTCTGCAATTTGCTATGCAATTCCTGTTGGCTAATTTGTTCTAAATAATCTGGCATAAGTGAATAAATAAAATATAGATGGGAATATAAAAACATTCCCATCTACAGATTTAACGAGTTAATATTATTCTTGATGATATTCGCTTTCCCAAATAGCATCTTCCGGATTATCGCCTTTATGACCGGCAAGCTGTATCACGAAGCTCTTTGCCGGGAAATACGGTGTGATGTGGATATCAAGAAGCACACGGTCTTTCTGATTCGGGTCTTGTTCAATCTTCATAACCTTGAAGCGTTCGATGAGCTTGTTCGGTCCCATTACACTATCGAGGAATTTCACAACCTGACCACGTAAATCAGCTTCTGTGCGAGTAGTCCAATTCTCAAATGCCCGACGGTTCAGGAAGTCAATCAGCACTTTCGTTATATAGTCGAATACACGAACTACGGAGTAGGTCTGCAAGCCAAGGTTATCTCCATTAAATAATGTCTTGGCAGAGAAAGCCATAACCTTGCTGTACTCGTTCACCATCGGCACAAGACCCATACGTTCAAGTTCGGAAATCTCACTCTTGCGAAGGTCGAAGCGTACACTTTCTACTTCATTAAGTCCACCAAATTTCTTACCGGCTACTACCTGAGACATTAAGGTATTGTATATTTTTCCGGCAAGTGAAGAAGATGGCGGGATATAAAGGTTTTCTTCTTCTCCAACGCTTTCCTCTCTTTGACGGCCAAGTAACCAGTTACAGGTCATTATAGTATTCGATTTGAATACATCTCCACCCGTATGATTGGCATTGAAGAATATATCTACTACATCGTCCGGAGTTTCAAGGTCTTGGAAGTCTGTAACAAGAAAAGCCTTGTTCTCGTATGCAATCTTGGACCACTTGTCCAAAATGGCATTTGAGCCTATATATCCGGGAACGACAAGCAACGAGTAATTACGACGCAGGTCAAGACGGTCAAAATTCTGTTTGAGTTCATTGCTGATGTGGTCAGCAAAAATGGTATTATCCAAATCCTGAAGCTGCTCCATGGTCGCATTGACAATGGTGACATTCTTCACCTTATCACTTTCCGTGTTCTTGTAAAAGAACGCAATAGTACGGTATGCGCTTTCGAGTTCCCGTGTTCTGGCAAGAGCATTCTTCAAGTTCTGATTAAGAAGGTTCTCGGCATTTTCTGCGGTTTCCTTGGCCTTGTCCCGCATTTGTTCGGCAGTGTCATTCTCACGCAGGAGTTTGAGCCATACGCTTAAGCGATTCACCAAGGCCTTACGTTCATTTTCCCACTGTTCATCCGTGAGGAAGATGTTGCGACGGGCCTTTCGTGCCGGATTAAGATTGGAATATCCATCTATGATATTTTCAAGAAAAGCGAAGCCACCAAATTCTTTGAGCTTGTCTATTGCCGATGCAGATGACTTTTGCGCCTGTTGTGATACGACTTTCTGTGAGGTTGTCGTACTGGCTGTCTGTTGTTGAGTTTCCTGCTTCATCTTAGTAAAAGATTAAAGTTCTACTTTCTTTTGATTTGCCAGAATCTCCTCGATTGATGATTCAATCACGTCCATAATGGCATTTTTGATTTCCGGGTTTTCAAGTGCTTTCTGTAAAGCGCGGTTGGAAGTAAGCTGGCGAGTTATTCGGACACCCTGCTCTTTCTCAATGTCAAGTTTACTCAAGAAATCACTTTTCTCTTTAATCTTCTTGGCCCCGAAGTCTCCGAGTCCGGTGAATGTCATGATTTCCTTGATTTCATTACCTTCCGCATCCACGTGGCGCAAGTCAACTGTTGGTTCAAAACGTTGGAACACATCTTCAATGGTTTCCAAACCATACACACTTTCCGGAGCCGCAGGAGCTTCATCTGTCAGCTTTTGAACTATCAAAGTTCGGTTGGAGGGGATTTCCGCGATGGATTCGTTCGCATCGACTTTTACTTCGTTGCCTCCAATTCCATAATTGTAGATTGCCATAGCATTTACTTTTTAATATCATACTTTTTTTATAGCTCTCTCTTGGTTTTATGACCGTGCGCAATATATGAATTATTTCTGAAACCGTCAAATTTTTAGGGGTATTTTATTGGCATCTAATGAGGAAAATAGTATATTTGCGAAATAGAATAAAGAGAAGAATAGTATGACTTACCTGAAAATGCCATTACAATTGCAATCGGCTGTCGCCAAGAAATTGCAAAGGTGTTCCTATCAGGAATCGATAGCCCAACACATCATGCTACTGATTCTTTCTCATCATGGGGAAGTTATCGGGCGAGAAGACTTTGGTTCCATGATATGGGACCTTGAGTTCAACCAACTTGTGAAAATCAGCGATTGGGAGGAAGGAGTGAAGAACTCCTTAATAAAAACGATAGAGAAATATGAAAAGAGGCTACGGAATGTAGATGTGAACGTCACCCTTTTGGAAATAGAAGAAGAAAATATAGATAAGGTATCTCATATCCGAAGAAAGGCACAAATAACCGTGACCGGAACAATGGATAGAACCAACGAGAAATTCAGTTTCAATACCTCATTATATATAAGCCCTTTATCACAATAATCGAACTATGGCAGACAAGAAACAAATTGCAATAAAGGAACGAATATTAAAGCAGGCTATGGAGTTCTGGGGTGTATCCGATATACGCGATATGGACCCCGTGATAGATTTGCTGCTTGAAGTTTTTGCCCATGAGTCCAACAAACTGCATCAAGAAATAGAGCAGTCCGACTCACGGATACTTCACCGTCTGTCCAGAATACTCATAGGAAACAAATGGTCGCTGCCAAAGCCGGCCCATGCGCTTATGACTATTACCCCCAATCATGGGGAATGTTGCGAGCTTGATGCCGAAGATCATTTTTATGCAGAGAAGAACATATTTGGCAAAGGGGATATTCAAGTCTTTATAACCCCTTTGTTTTCCTATAAACTGGTCGATGCAAAAGTCAGAGCAATCGCATATAACGATAGCATAAGGCATTCAACCGATAGTTTTAGCACTCCAACACGCTTCCTTGACCCTAAAAACCGGATAGCGGATTATTGCATCTGGGTCGGGATGGATGTGTCTAAAGAAGTCCTGCAAAAAATGGACTCTGTAATGTTTTGCATCAAGCCTTCCGACATGGGGCTGCTTCCGTTTATGAATATGGCTTTCTTCTATGACTGCACTGGAAACCTGCTGAATGCAAAAACAGGCCTTCATGTTGAAGACCCATATAGTAATGCACACTACTTTGATGAAATCCGCGATTTTTATAGTGACCTATATTTTAATGTGAGTATAAGAGACGCTTCCAAAGAGAAACATACCTACCGAGAAATGTTTCCCGGTTATGCGTCCGACTGTGAGGTCCCGGATGACTCTGAGAGTCTCTTTTGGGTCAAGATAGCCTTTCCGGAAATATTCACGAAAGAAAGTCTTGAAAATCTGGAAGTATATTTGAACACATTTCCGGTTGTAAACAGACAAATCGTTTACAAACAGCATAATTTCCGTTCCACCGGACGGATTATCCCCCTGAAATGTCCGAGCCGTACACAATTCTTGAACATACGCTCGTTCCAAGATAACAAAGGTAGGGAATATGTAAACCGGCTGAACCAGTATGAGGAAAATCCGACAGGTATATTCAGCCTGTATTTTGGCGACCTTGAACGATTTGATTCGGACAGTGCCCGCTCATTAATTTCAAAAGTATTACAATTAATGAAAGAAGACGGGAGTGCTTTCGCTTCAATGAATCCGGATGCACTTTCGACGCAGCTCAAAGAGTTGTTCAACAAGATAAATGATATAGAGAAAGGATTGGAGGCCACACTAAAAGGAGATAACAAAATAAAGGCCTTTGTTTTAAGTGTCCCCCAAAAAGATGCGACCAATGCCGAGATAAAATATTGGGTAACTTCCGGATCTCTGGCGAACGGTTTCAACGAACGCACACTGATACAACAATTCAACATAGAAAAATATGATGCTTCGGGCATCATGTTGCGCACTTGTATGCAAGGAGGAACAACGCATGATGGCGAACAGGAACTTATAAATAGTTTAAGGTACGGTCTGTTGTCCCGGGAACGGATTATATCTAAAGAAGACATCAAAAGCTACCTGTTGCACAAGCTGGGAAAATATGTTGAATCAGTCGAAGTCGGTAATGGCGTGGCTATATCTCCTGACAGCAAAAAAGGATTAATCAGAGTGACAGAGGTCAAGATAAAACTTGGACAATTTGATAAAGATGAAATTCCCAATCTGGAAGAATTGGCCCATTATCTTGAAAAAGATTTGACTGAACGCTCTGTATGTAATTCAAACTATAAAATCAAATTCGTATGAATGATAGCAATTATAGTCCAAGTTTGGTGTCTGCCCTTAAGATAGCAAGAGGAATGGCACTTCAAGACAAGCATAACACGTTCGGCGTGTCACATCTTGTCATGGCCATGTTTGCAGAAAACACGGGCCTAAAAGAAATCTTATCCTCGATGCAGAAGGATGTCGGCTACATAATGGAATGGTTTGACACCCACCGCGAAATGTATAGGTCCAGTGGCACTTCCACAGAAGAAGTGGAACCTGACGAAGAACTGTCGAAAGTCTTGGATGAGTCCGAACGGTCTAAAATTAAATTAGGAGCGGATTCCATAGACTCCATCTGTGTGTTTACCGCCATATTACGTGAAGGTGTCGTGTATTCGCATCAGCAGATAGAGATGCTGGATATTTCAGAAAATGACATATTGTCCCACTACAATGCCCTTACCCCGTTGTATTCTTACCAGGGAGAGGAAATGCAGATAACAGCAAGCGTTCCTTATGCCGACAACCTGAAAAACCAAGAAACCATCAATGCCGGCGGTTTCGTCGTAGGTAGGGAGAAAGAGGTCCGTACTATTTTAGAATGCCTCGAACGCTCAGAGAACAAGGGGATACTGATTGTCGGTGAATCCGGCATCGGAAAGAGTTCCATCATCAACGCCTTTGTCAAAGATATTTGTGAGAATGAAGACGAGATGTTAAAGCAAATATCTATTGTCGGACTCAATACGGCAAAATTGCTCGCATCAACCTCGTCTGAAACGGAGATAGCACAAAAAGTTGTCAATCTGATGCACAAGCTCAACCAACTGGAACAAGCTGTGCTGGTGATTGATGATTTACAGGTCCTTTTGGAAAACAGCGCATCAGGCAAGGCATCCACGCTTGTCAACATATTAAGTGCGCAAATCAGCGAGGGAGCCGCAAATCTTGTTCTCACACTCACGAACGACTCTTACCGGAAGAATATCGAAAAGCATCCGATAGAAGGGCGTCTTGACATCATAAAGATTGAAGAACTGGATACGACTACACTGGAAAGTGCCATACAATTACATAAAAAAAGGATTGAAAACTATTACGAGCTGAGAATCTCAGATGCGTGTATTAAAGACTCAATCACACTCTCCAAACGATATTTTAAGGAACGAAGCCTGCCATCTGCCGCCATCGACCTGCTTGACCGAACCGCCGCTGCCGTCCGGCTATGCAATAAGAACGCACGAGCCAGTATATCTGATTTGGAAACGGATTTTGAGAAAATAAGGGGTCTTGACGAAAAAATATCTGAAGGACCGCTGTACTTGCTGTACCGTTCTGTATTCAGCAAAATCAGTGTCGTGTTGACTACCAAACTGTCAGACAACTATGTGTGGGACAAAGAAGATGACATTACGATAAAAGCAGGACGTTTGTCGGGCATCATCAAAGAGCTAAAGATGCTATCCGACCAGTCCATTGAAGAGATACGCTCTTCGGAAATAGAAGCGATTGTAGCGGAATGCACCAATATACCTATCGGAAAGATACAAGCCCGCGAGAAGGACCGACTTTTGAGCATCGAGAGCAAATTGCAAGAACGGGTCAAAGGACAGGACCGGGCTATCACGACTTTATCAGATGCCATTATAGAATCACGCAGCGGACTGAGTGACCCCAAGAAACCTATAGGTTCATTCTTCTTCCTTGGTCCTACCGGAACGGGAAAAACAGAACTCACAAAATCACTGGCCGAGTTATTGTTTGATGACGAATCAGCCATGATCAGATTTGACATGTCCGAGTTCAAGGAAGAACATTCGGCTGCATTGCTGTATGGTGCACCTCCGGGATATGTAGGATATGAGGAAGGCGGTCTGCTGGTCACTCAAATCAGGCAGAAACCTTATTCGGTAGTGTTGTTCGATGAGATTGAGAAAGCCCATAGCAGCGTTTATGATGTTTTCCTGCAAATGATGGATGAAGGCAAAATACATGATAAACTGGGCCGGGAAGGAGATTTCTCTAATTCCATAATCATTTTCACCTCCAATATCGGAAGCCAGTGGATTGTGGAACAAATACAATCCGGGCATACTCCTGATTCCGGAAAGCTCATCGAGGTTATGGCACAGTATTTCCGACCTGAGTTTTTGGGACGTCTCACCGAGGTGGTTCCGTTTGCGCCAATAGATGAAAATGTCGCCAAACAGATATTCAACCTCCATTTTGGAAGATTGCAAGAACAACTGATGAAACAGAAAAACATCCAGTTGAATTTGTCGGATGAAGCATTGCAACATCTGGCAAACAAAGGGTATTCTCCAAAATACGGCGCACGTCCGATTGCAGGAGTCATAAGAACTTATATCAAGAAGTCCGTATCTCGTCTGATTGTCTCTGAACAAATCAGGCCGGGTGACAATATCGTCATAAACTATCGAAACGGAGAACTGATATGGGAACAATGTTAGCGCAAAAGAAACCCTTGGAAAGCATCCAACGAAGTCAGGCAATAAATTTCGTCGCAGAAATCTTTTATGATGAACTTCAATTTATTCTTGACCGGCGGCTGTTGGACCATACTATGGTTAATTGCCATGGTATGAACAGTCGTGTGAAATCCAGAGATGTATTAAGCGTTTCGGAACAGCATGTCGCAACGACAAATGCCGGCAAAGAATATATATTGCTGAATCTGGCAAGAAACAGCATCTACCATCAATTGCCGGAATTACTATTTCATCCCTTGGTGCTTAGCACACCGGGCATGAGCAATAAGGAGATAGTCGAAGCCATCCGAGCCAATGAAAAACAGGACAAAGAGCTGATTCAATTCTTTGCACCCTTTGATACTGAATTTTTCAAAGAAAAGGTCCGTATCAATAACCGCCATCTGAATTTCTTTTCCGACCCAGACTCCAAGAAGAACTTCATCAAGATGATTGAAGTAATGGAAAATGTCGAGCTATCCATTACTCCCCATCAGAAATATAAGCTGTTCCTATTCCTCTGCAATGCAGAACGGTATAAAGAGAACCTGCCCGCTATCGAGCAACTGTTCCTTATCGTTTTGGGATTGAAGGTGAAACTGCGACTGGAAGTCCATGAGATTGATGAAACGGTTTACCTTTCAGTCGGTTCCGGATGTATCGGACAGACATTAGGCCTTAATGGTCTAATGATAAGTGAAACCGATGATTTGACGGCGACAATCATCCTTGATACTCCGACAGATGACTATGAAGAGGTAAAAACGCATCTATCCAATGTCCGCCGGATACTTGAATTTTTCATCCTTTCAACAAGAAATATCGAAGTTGATTATCTGGTATGTGGAGAAACCGATTTTATACTTGGAGAAAACCGATTAGGATATAATATGAACTTATGAAAAATCTAATAATATGAAGATATTGCTATATTTCTTTGCACGTTATTTATTGGCTCCATTATTTGTAGCCGTGATGATATTTGTCTTGACCGGAATAAAAACGATCAAGAGTAAACTTAGCCTGAAGAAATTAATTATATTCATTCTTCTGGCTTCCATTGCCGTCGCTTTACCCAGCCTGTTCGGTTTCTTAAAAAACGAATACGTCTGGGGAGGCTTGACATTCACGATACTGTCCTATATTCTCCTTGGGGCATTGTTCTGCAAACTGTCAACTTCCGATTTGTTCGGAGCAATCGGTATTGGCAGCTCCCGAACAGCGGTCATTCTCACTCTAACCACGATATGCGCTTTAGGCGGATGGTGTTACTATCTGCTGTTTGAACTGATAAGCAAGCTGCCTTATTCGCTATGGAACACAACAAATATCCTGTGGTTTGCAATCCCGTATCTGATTATGTACAGCAGAACCCTGTTCCTGGACATCCCGCATCCGATATACACCCCATGGGAATTGAGCTATGGAACCTTTGACCGGAAATATTGGGACAACATAGACAACTTCGGTTTCCGAACGGTCAAAGTCAAGATTAAACGGAATATAAAAGACCCGACATACGCTTCACTGGTTGTCCGACTGCCCAATGAAATATCTCTTGGAAACTGGTTCAATTGGGTTATCGAAGACCAAAACAGGCGTTTCCCCCAAAACAAGATTGAAACAGAAAAGGAAGATATGCAAATCGGATGGATGTTCTATACCTCAAAATGGTTTAACTTCCCGTTGTTCATAAGAATACTTGACCCCACTCTGACCAGTGAGGGCAATAAGATTAAGAATAACCAAACGATATATATCCGGCGAGTACAAGTAGAAACAAAAACATCATAATATATGAAAACACTAACATATTTGCCTGTAAACTGGGTCAATGGTCTGAAGCTGACCAGCAAGCATTTCTTTGCAAACCAGTATAGCCAAACGGAAGCTCTCAACCGCGAAGCAGAAAGGAGCCTGACCAGTTATAACTATGGCCTTGGAGAGATTCTTGAAGGGATAGGTGACAATCTTGAAATTGAGATTTCAGGTGATACCATGTCCACTCTCTGTGTCCGCCTGAAAAGCTGTAACGCAATCACCAAAGGCGGTCTGCCCATCGTTTATTACGACGGTTTATACGGGGATGAGAAACCCTGTGCAACCATTTCAGAATCCGGCCTACAAGCCGAAGACAGCGAGTATATGGTACTAATATCCGTAGATCCATATCACTTGATACCTGTCGGTGAACCGGACCCGGAAGAGGTGCCTTTGCATCACCCGTATGTCTTGCCGAGCATAAAACTCCATATCGTCCCCAAGAACCAAGTCAACAAATCGTTCTACAGCCAGAATTTTTTGCTGGTGGCAGAGGTATGCAGACAAGGGAATACCTATAAAATCAATCATCAATATATTCCGCCGGTACAACATTCCGCTTGCCACGATGGGATTAAAACCTTCATTTCCCAATTGGCACGTACCCTACAGTCGATAAAAGAAGACGTGAAACTCATTTACAGCAGGAATGTTGCCGACAAGCGTAGAGATACGCTTGCCAACAACACATTTGAGCTGTGTAAGGCTTTCTCTGCCTTTTACAACTCAAGAATCTTCTTTATCGAGCAAATTGCCTTAGAGCAACCGCCGATATATCTTGTGCAGGCAGTGAACGAGCTTGCAAACGGTCTGAACTCCGCTCTTCAAAGTCTTTCCGAAACGGAAAGAGAACAATTGCTCCAATACTTCTATGAGTGGACCAATGTCACACCCTCTGAATTTATCACGAAGATAGAGAGCGTAACCAAACTTGTGTATGACCATACCAATATAAACCAATCATTGCAGACGGCAGGGGCACTTGTGACACTGCTCAGCAATATGTTCCACAAAATGAGTGAACTGGAATACATCGGAATGGTTCGCGAGAATATTATAGTAGGAGACGAAAGTCACGAAACAATAGAAGCTCAGAAGAAACGGTCATGGTCGTTTATAGGTTGAGCGATTAAATCATAGCAAGTATGGAAGCAGAAAACAAAAAAGCTCGTTTGAAAGCGAAACTCCGATTTACTTTGGTATTCGCTATCGCACTGATTGTTACCACAACCGGAGGTGTCGTAACGATTGTGACTGCACAAAAGGGAATATCCCTTCTTGAAAGCAAGAAGGCCGAATATGACAATGTGTTCAAGAAACAGGCAGAACTTAACTTCCAGATAGAAGAATTGTTCCGGGACCTGAACAATCTGAAGACCAAGCGGCGAAATTCGAGTGAACACAAGCATATGCAAAAACTGATAACCAAAAAACGGTTATTGATGGAAAATGACATTGCGATGCAGGCCGATAAAAGCAAGTACGAAGTGTATAAAGCCATGCTTGAACAGATTCGTGTCATCCAGTCATCCATGGATGACCTTGACCGCGAAAGCAAACAGCGTGAAAGCAACATGGAGCAACTTGAAAAGTGTAGAATCAAATATCAGGAATTAACCAAGAATAAACTGACGAAGCCATGACAAAAGACGAAGTGCTATGGGGAAACATCCGTTTTCTCCTGCTGCTGATTTTCTCAGTAGCCGCAATTTATATCATACTTTGCCGGTATATACTCAACGTACCGACAGAGGACAGTTCGGAACTGATAAACGACATCAACCATTCCGAGTGCATTTTTGAAATCCAGCATACACATATGCAGCAGGCGCAGAACATCTGGAATGAAATCGACTCTTTGGACTTCAACATCCATCAGGTACAAAAGATGGACGAAGTGAAGGATGGGATTTACCAATTGCAGCATATATACAAGGAAAACAATATGAATACGAAATTCCTTTTCGGCGTGTTGTCCTCCAGAGTGCTTAAATGCCAATTCGACATAAAAGAGGAATTGAACAGTCTGGTACACAACAACGCACTGATTGAACGGGATTTGGAAGAATGTAAAGCCAATTTATAAAACATTCGCGATGGATAATAAGAAAACTATAACAATCATCATATTGGGACTGGTTGCCATGGCAGGTATCCTTTTGTTCTTGTTCCTGCCTTCGAAGTCGCACCTTGCCAATATTGACTTTTATGTGTATGACACCAATGATAATTTTCATTATGAGGTCAACGAGCGGTTGGAGCTGTTAGTCAACGATACGGCGGCGATTAAAGGCAAGCGGCTCATTTGGGAAATGGGAAACGGCGATACACTGATGAGAAATACGGATGTGTCATACACTTATCGTAAGGCCGGAAAATATCTTATTACTTTGAAAATAGACGGAAAACACTCCGTGAACAAGTATATCAAGGTAATCTCAGGACTGGAGCATGAGGCCATTGATTCCATACCCCGTATAAATGGAGTGTCAGAGGGTTATCAAGGCGAAGAGCTGGTCTTTTCGGCAGAAGGCTATGGCATGGACACATGGCTATGGGAATTTGGCGAAAGCGGTACTGTGGACGCATACGAGCAGCAAGTCGTATATTCGTATGATATTCCGGGAGAATACACCATCTCATTACAAACCAATACGACGAAATATCCGGTGAAGCACCGTATAACCATTCTCCCACGCTTTGAAAAAGCAGAGGAACTGGTCACGGTAGATTCGTTGGCACTGGTACAGAATGATATAAAAAAACACCTGCAAGCCATAGCTGACGCCAAAGTCTCACAAAAGTCGGTCTATTACGAACATACAAATTATATCCGTAAAAAATATTTTTGCATTGATGCAGATCAGGTAGTGGTCATCATCAATGATGAAAAATACAATGACTTCAACGGCTATTGCCAAGGACTGCATTTTCTTGAGAGCAACAGGAAAAAGCGTGTGAGTATTGATGATGTGAAGATTGACGATTTGAATTGCGTCAAGTCCATCCATGTGACACAAAGTTATATTGAAAAATGAAACAACTGAATCTCATACGAAATCTGTTTTCTGTGGCCGTGATGATGACTCTTGCGTGCAACGTATCTGCCCAAGTGTCCATCCGCGACAGAATACAAATAATGGATAGGGATATATTCAATTATCCGGAATCAACGGAAGCACCTGTCAAAACAAAGAAAAGCAAGACAAACAGAATTGTCTATTCGGACAGGGACGGAAATCAAAGTTATGAAGACCCGTATTTCCAGCGTAAGCGGTCTTCACACGGGATTGGTACACCCTATTACATAGTAGGTGAAAAGAACGGAACCTACAAGCTCGTTCAGGCCGACCCTGACATTACAGGCAAGCCCAAGTCTATTATAGGTTTCCTGTATAACAGCAAGAGGCACTTTAAGGAACCCCGTAAAGTCAATTATGCCGGATGGATACCATCGGAAAATATACTGATGTACGACCATGCCTATATCAATCCCCGCAACAACCAGCCGATAAGGTATCGTATAGGCATAAACAGCATTAACAAGCTGTTCGATATCCATCAATTCTTCAATGGAGATACCCTGAAAATATACGGAGAGCCGTTTCTGAAAACAACAACGGATGCGGTAGTTGTCAGCGGAGAGGTTGTTTACCTATACAAGTTGGACAAGAGCGGCAAATCCGCATTGATATCCAATGCTCCCGCATTATCAGACAGTACCAAACGCTTCTTAGGATGGATTCCCGCTGACCTTCTTGCAGAAGTCGGCCAGAATGAAGTGTATCATGTTGATTATTCACGATACCGTGATTCTTTGTTATGTACCGTCAACCTGATGTATCCCGATACGTTGGCACTACATAATGCGAATATTCAGGGTACGATATTGTTCAACTTGGATGGAAACCCGGCAGGGCCTATAACGGATGGGAATATCCGGCTGAACTATCCTCTATCCGTCTGGGACAAGAACTGGAATAAGATTATCAATATCAAAGGCGGAGACATCATGGTTTCCGATGTCCGAAAGATGGAAGCGGAAAACAAAAACGTGAACATACATGTGCTGTTCAATGATACCGACCTGCCTTATCTATCCCCATATATCAATGTGCTACAGAACCTAAAGCTGAAAATGAAGCCCGGATATGACTACACATTTTCGGCAACTTGCATATCCTCCAATGGAGTAAACAGACATCTGGCTTCCACCAAGGACTTTTCAGCCTGGCTCGACTATATCAAACAATCCATTTCTTCCAAGCGAAAGAACGAGCAAGAGGAGCAATCATCGTTTTACGGTTTTGGCGGGGCTATCAAACAAATCTCCTGCTATGATAACGAAAGCCGTTTCAGCAACAATGTATTCATCATTTTAGGGTCAAAGCAAACTTTATCCTTGCACGAGCAACAACTCTCGTGGCTGGCAACCCAACCGGCAAGGCTTCTGTTTGCCCAGATAGACAGAGCGTCAGGTACTGCGTATCAGGACTTCCTATTGCAGGCCAAATCCATTCTGGACAGCCATTCTACGAAATACATAGACCATATATCCAATTATATAGCAGACAACAGACTGGTAAAGACGGAACTGTTCAAGAACATAGAAGCTACGGATGCCAACTTATACCTGTATGATGCCCCATACAACAGCCTTACGGTAGGAGGAATCTTATTCCCTAAAGGTCGAAACAGGCTGGAAAGCAACGCTTTGGAAAAAGCCTTGGATTCCGTGTTGCGGCAATCTTTCGAGACAGACAGCCTACTGTTGCACTCGCTTAAAGATTATGAGCGAAATATAGGTGTCCTAAGAAGCCGTCCCACATCCGAATTGACGCATATATTCTATCATACGGAAAATCCTGACAGCACGAGCCTTGACGATATAGATAGAAACAGCGTGAATGACACCTACTATATAAAGACCTCCGTAGCGGACAGTATAATGGACGGGTACGAATATGGATATCTACTCGATGACAGGGAAGTGATGGGGCTGCTGCAAAGCTACAGGGGACTGCTCCCGGAGTTTTCAGATAACATAGGGAAAAAGGAGTTAAGAGTGCTTCGCAAGCAATTCAAGCGGCAAAAGAAAAGCATAAACAGAAGTTTCTATCGAAAAGTATTGCCCAGAAATCCATATCTGGCTCAAATCTTCTATTATAAGACGGGAGTCATGGCCAATGACAGCCTTTTAAATTCAACAAAGGTGAAGAAATTGAAGAAAAGAAAGGTTGAGCTGACAGACTTTAACAGTGGCTATACAGCCCTGATTTCAAAGATGAAAAGACTGGAAGATATGTATCAACGCAACCTTTTCAGGCCCGTATTCATAGCCGGCAAGAAATATTATTTTATTCCGAAACAATTAATACTGTAAATAAATGGAACCAACAAGAGAACAACTACAGGCAGAGATACTTGAAATCTTGTATCAGAAGTGCCTCCAGAAACCAATATGGGTATCTTGTGCAGAGATATTTTGGAGCATCAGCAACCTCAAGGTATCAGAACGGAGTGTCAAGGACGTTCTTGACTGGCTGGTAAAAAACGACCTTGTCATTTATCAAGCAGATAAATACCAGATTGCCAAGCGCGAATTTATGGATATATCAAGACGTAAAGCTCTTGAGAAAAAAGAGACCGAAGAAAATGCCGAAGTCCGGAGTGTGGAGTATGGAACATCCATACCACCTCACACGATGAATCATCATCCATGGCTTGAACGAGAGTACCAACAACCTGTTGCGAAACCGTCAAACATAATGTTTGCCATCATAGCGTTAATAGCCTTTCTGATTAGTGGCACACTCGTCGGCATACTCCTGTTCAACAGCTTCGCAACAGAGCGGCGCAATAATACAGAACTGACATACCTTCCGGACAGCATACAGGTTCCGTCGTTACAGATAAGCACACCCGGATATATCCGCGACGCATATACGACCAACCGTAACTTCAAGAACATCCAAACTTCGCTGGAAACACAGCAACGGATTAACGCTGAACTTATGGATATCTGCAAGGTACAACAATCCCAGATTAATATACTGACAACTTGCTCCAAACAACAAGCGGCAGACATCGAACATTTGGAAAAGGAACGGAAGATATACACATGGATGATTGCCCTTGCGCTCCTGGTATTAAGTTCATTGCTCATCTGCCGATATGGGCGCAAGAATTAGGATATACGCAAAGATTCAGACTACATAGTCAATCTGCCAACGGTATCTGCCACTTTCATGCGGTGGATACCGTTTTTCTGTATTCCGGCAGCAATTTTCGTTCCGACGGGTACGTCCATCCCTGATGAAACGTCTTCCGAAAGTGCCATTACAATGCTGGTAATCAATCCAATAGAGACACATCATCAACGGGATACATTTCCTAATCATATAGGACAGTGGCTTTATACACGAATATTAGTTTAAAACATGTTAAAATGAAAACAACAGCCAAAAAAACGCGCTAAAAAATTTGGAGAAATGAAGATAAGCACTTATATTTGCTCACATCAAAGATGATGTTTTATTTTCTTCTCTTTTTCCCACAATAAAACTGAGTCATCCGGAGGCTGAGAGGAAATTTCAAAAAATCGTTTTTGAGGTTTTCTCTTTTTTGCATCTATACCGGTTAGGGCGCAAGGACGGAGAGACCGCAGTAAAAATTAAGTTTAACTTATTAAATCCAATTAATTATGGCATTTAGAGCATCATTAGAACTTAATGGTAAAGAATTTGACGTTCTTTATTCAAACTATGAGTTTAGTCGTAACACAGACTCAAAAGGTATGCCCTCTTCAAGCGTATTGGGCGGTCGAGTAAAAGCAACTATCGAATCAACAGAAGACACTTCTGTTATCGAAGCAATGTTGAACAGTCCTTTCAAGCCCGTAGATGGAAAGATTATCTATAAGAAAACGGAGGAGGACGCCAAGATGAAGGAAATCCAGTTCAAGAACGCATATATCGTTCACTACTCGGAAACTCTGGACGCGAACAACGATGTGCCTATGACAATCACCATCACGTTCTCCGCTGAAGAAATCACTGTCGGCAGCGCAGCTCTTGACAACCGTTGGCCGAAGAAATAAATCGGCGTACATAGGTAGATCCTAAAATCAAAACATTTGTCAGGCCGTCCGACGGACTTCCGCCGGGCGGCTTTGGCAATTTGGATATAAACCGTCAAATATAATGCCGCCATGCTGGAACAAAAAAAAGTCACATTGGAAATAGCCGGCATCCCCATGCCGTCGTTTGTACAACTGATGCTCAAACAGAGCATTAATGAGCACCACTATTTTGAGATAACGCTGGATATCCAGGCCGTAGAAATTTATGGTGTGGAAATACCGAATGTGTCAAAGGACTGGATTGGGAAAAAAGTAATCATGGACTTCGGCGGCACTATTTTCATCGGCATCGCCACCATGGTAGGACTTCATCGTTCCGGTGGGACACACGGAAATATAAAAGTGACGGGATATTCGTCAACATTCCTATTGGAGTCGGACCAGACTTGTGCCTCATGGTGCAACAAGTCCTTGTCTGACATCGTTAAGGAACTTACAGACAAGGCAGGAGTGCAAGCTCTTGTCAATCCGGAAACGAAATCGAAGCTGGAATACGAATGCCAGTACGAGGAAACCAACTTCAGATTCATACAACGGCTTGCCCGCCAATATCAGGAATGGCTCTATTACGATGGACAGAACCTTGTTTTCGGGAAGCCACAGCTCGGTTCGACGACCAAGCTGATATACGGCGAGGAACTATCCGTGCTCGATGTCTGCTCGCAGGCACTTGCCCGACCAATAAAGGGAAGTTCTTACCATTCGGTGAACGACCAGACCTATAACGGCCAGTCCCCTGATGCCGCAGCCGGACAGAACACATTGGGACAAGCGGCCTTTGACTCGTCATTGGCACTGTTTACCGCTCCCGCCGTACAACGTTCGGAACCACGCATCACCAACAAGGGTGAGCTTGACGCCTACTTCCAGCGCAAGCAGCAAGGCGACACCGCCGCATCCTGTTTTGTCACCGGAGAGAGCGACTGCTATACCCTCACGGTGGGCAGTATCATAGATGTTCATACCGCTATCCATACAGGAATAGGAATATTCGTCAAGAACAGTATCGGCACCTATATCATTACGGAAATAACCCACGTAGCCGGTATGGGTGACAGCTACCAGAACTATTTCACCGCACTTCCGTCCTCTATTCCCACCCTTCCATGCCCAGATGTGCCTCTGCCTGTCGCGCATACACAGCAGGCCGTGGTTGTCAGCAACGAGGACCCGAAAAAATTAGGCCGTGTCCAGGTCAAGATGAACTGGCAGACCGGTCCGATGCAAACCTCGTGGATACGGGTACTCACTCCTGACGCAGGCACAAGCGACAAGGTGGCCACAAACAGAGGATTTGTATTCATACCCGAAAAGGGAGACCAAGTCATGGTGGCATTCAGATATGATGACCCGAACCGTCCGTTTGTGCTTGGCAGCTTATTCCATGGAAAGTCAGGTACCGGTGGCGGCAGTTCAAACAAAACAAAAAGTCTGACCACCCGCAGCGGTTGTACCATAACGCTTGATGATGAAAAAGGAAGCGTTATGATGAAAGATAAGGAAGGCAACAGCTATACAGCAGACGGAGAAGGAAATATCACAATATCTGCCTCTAAAAGCATCACTTTGTGTGTTGGAGAAAACAAAATAATGATTGATAGCGAAGGCAATATATTATCTAATGCAGAAAAGGATATAACAGAGTCCGCCGGTGCCAATATTGCGCAGTCAGCAGAAAATATTGATTGTACAGCAAGCAGTAATTATAATATCTCCAGTACAGATTTTACAGCATCCGGCAGTAGCAGTGCTACAGTCAGCGGTACAACAAAGGCTACGATAGATTCTTCCGGAACCACAGCCGTAGCCGGAACAATTGTCAAATTGAATTAACAGCATATGAGCAATGCCATACAACAAATAGCAGATAAGATGCTCTACCAATGGGAAGATGCAGTCAGGAAACCGGTTAAGTTGATTCGTATCGTCATCAATCCGGGAGACGAAAGTATGCTTGATGCTTTCTATGACTATATGCTTGCCCTTGATAGCGAAGAGGAAGATATGGTGTTCGTCATAGAACTTCCGTTCAGTTCCAGAACCGATTTCTCAAAAGATGTTGTAGGGTATATTGCACAACAGGTAGAATATTGGAACAATTCAAAGAAACCCGAAGAAATTGTCTTTGAACGTGTTGATTGGATAGCTGATTATAAACCGGAAGTAGCGGAAAACGATGCCTCCGTCGCAGTTGCCAACTTCAACAAGCTGACAGAATCCCTTGTAAAAGGGACTGATATGAAATGCAGTTTTGTCTTTAACCTAAAGAACACATACGACTATGACGGATGTCGTGAATGGTTTGAAAAGGCTCTTGCCCTACCATTCCACAAGCAAATGGTATGGGGTATATCCGACATAAAAGACCACGAACAGTTTGGCAAACTAATGGCCAAACATTCCAATGACGCGGTGTCTATTTATCCACCAATAGATTTAGACGGAGCAATGGAGCAACTTGCGGAACAAGCGGCCAATGAGGATAAGAACGACCCGGCAGCCTCAAATTTCAGGCTGGCATTAATCAAACTGATGAACAGTGTGAAAAAAGGGAACGCAGCGCAAACAGAGGAATTTGCGAAGAAATGCCTCGACATTGCCCTCGAAAATGTGAAGAAAGACATTAACTGGATTAGCCAATTTGTAACCGTATATACAATTCTATATACCGACCAGATTTCCCATAAGGACTATAAGACAGCCATGTACTTTGCCGACAAAGCTGTAGAAGCCGCTGAAATCGGGGAAGAAAAATTAGACCCCTCTTTAGCTTGCCGATTGCTCGGAAACACCTTATTGGGAAAGGCTTCCATCTATGTACGAGAGTCACTTTGGAAAGAAGCGGCAGAGACGTACTATCGCGGTGCTGAAGCATACTCCAGATGCAACGATTACCTAATGCAAAGTGAAGCGTTGAGACTGTGTGGTTGGTGCCGGGAAAATAATTATGAGAAATCGTTAGCTGCGGAATGTTATGTGGAAGGTTTCAGACTTTCAGACAAACTTTCCATAGACCTGATAAAGAACTCCTCTTATCCTCTCCTGCTATTAAGCCTGTTAAACAGTTCGGCACGCTCCAAGCTGGTCAGTGACGATGAAATAAATGAAGTTCTGACCAAAGTGTTAGGAGATGACTGGGAGAATTATTTGTATGAGTATAAAAGAAATTTAGGAAAATACAATGGAATGGCTGAACAACATATTGCGAAATCTTGAAGGGCTGTTCACTGATGCAACCGAATATGCCTATGCGAACCCCAAAGTGGGGTACTTAGTAGTAATCTTTCTGCTATTGGTTTGGCTTGTCGGACTGATATTCGACTGGAAATGGACATACGCCAGACCCGGAAGCTGGGGAGGAAACTTCTTTCTTGACTTATTGGGTCCAACCGGATTCCGATTTTGGCTCGGTGTAATCATTGTGATTGCCATTGTTGCATCTGCCTATTTGTATTTTCGAGTTAAATAACGATAAAGACTGACAGTTATGGCGGACACAGGTTATTTCGACAGCGTGAGTGCTAACCTAAAGACCGGCGTAGGCGCGCAGGTCAAGGGTATCTCGGAAGGCGTCAAGGCGAACTCCGACGCCGGCGTGTCACCGTCCGTCAATGCCCTCGACACGGGCGTCAAGGCGGCAGCCGCCATCG
>OKSG01000332.1_pt1 | contig 22277 bp, 20 predicted proteins | sample 1606411 | NCBI WGS metagenome assembly OKSG01 (sample SAMEA3879586, study PRJEB24766) | human gut metagenome | biome: human-associated habitat; feature: feces | place: USA | collected 1985/1987
GCAGGCTGTAATAAGCCGCAATCTGTCGGGCGTGTGCGATGCTCACGGCATAGACAATTCCTTTCTTCCCGGCAGCATATCTTCGGACACTCTCGTACAATTGTCTAATGCCGGTTTCCCGATTTAACACCGCATTCATTTCCTTTACCTGATAATCCCCGTCCGCACCCCGTTTCTTCAACGAGTCAATCAGTCGCTGTTCGCTGCTGTTCGCACGGATGGACACATAGTCAAATGACGACAACCAGCCCTTTCCGATGAATTCCGCAATACTCCATGAGGTAATCAGGGTATCAAACAAATCCGTGAATCCTTTGCGGTTCAGCCGGCAGGGGGTAGCGGTCATACCCAGTTTCCTCGCCTCCGGATATCTCTTCCAAAGCTCCCGATAAGTTTCTGCCAGGGCATGATGTGCCTCGTCAATAACAATCAGTCCCGGAGAAACCTCCATCTCTCTCCGGTGACGAGACAACCATTGGATAGACATCACCTTCACCCGTCCGTCCTCTTTTCCCATTCCGTAGCGGGAAACGGTGTCTTCAATCTGCTCCACCAGTTCCCGGCGGTGCGCCACAATCCATACCCGGCTACCGGAACCACACAAGAACTCCCTCACTATGGCAGCCAGCAGGTGTGTCTTTCCCGTGCCTGTAGGCATCTGTACCATCACACTCCGGTGAAGCTCCCACTCTTCAAAGAGCCTGAGCTTCATCTCCTGCTGGTAGTCACGAAGACAATCGTTCTCGCAATACATTATACGGATGCCAGTCGCTACCGACAACAAAAACAAGGAAGGCCGCATACGTTATCGCATACAGCCTATAGTAAATTATAAATATTTTATCTTTACAAATAGCTTATAATATCGTCTATTCTTCTATGATCCAATCACTCAAAATATGGTTTTCCGAGTCAAAGTTTAAACCTATCTTCATCACGAGAAGTCCGCAGAGAACAAAGCGTTCGACCCACATACATTCCCCAAAAGTGATTGCACGCCATGTTCCATTTCACACGGGAGATGGCTTTTTACGTTTTTTTAGATGCTAACAACAAACTACAAAATAACTATTCTCCCTTGAATACGATTAGCTTTTCCATATCTTGAATAAATTGAAATGTCTTGTCAATTAAGGTACGACCTCATCCTCTATTGCATCATACAAATCATCATAATCGCCAGATTGCCGTAATTCAAATAAACGGGACAGCAAACGACCATAACTTTTATCTAAAAGACCTTTTACTACAAACTGAGCACCTATCAAGTGAATCGTACCGCTATGAGAACGAGATGCAAGACCCTTATTCAACAATAATGCAGAAGCCATATGAAATGCCGAATAATAAAAGCGATTACCTACCAAGTTCCAAAAAACCAGTTTCACAACTTCTTTTGCCTCGTTCAAATTACCGTAAGACTTTTGTATCCGATAATTTATAATCGCTTTTTTCTCATCAACACTCAGCATAGTACAATCCCGTCTTGTTCCACATTTTTATAAAAGAGAGAAAAATTTCGTTCCAGCCAATCTTTTAAAGTATACATTATAGGATGAATCTCCACATCAATTTTCCAACCCAATTCAAATAAAGGATAAACATACTTATCGTGATCTGCTTCTTCTAATTTTTCTTTATCAAGAAGAATCAATATATCCCAATCCGAATCCTCGCGGGCATCGTTACGAACCTGAGAACCCAAAAGTACCACTCTTGCACCTGTAGGCATAACCTGCGCTATGACTTCCTTAATTGCATATAATATTTCTTCTTTTTGCTTCATCATCACAAATAGCTTTTTGTAAATATAACAAAAATTTACCATTTATGCATAAGGAACAAAATCCAAACGGGAATTCCTAATAGAATAATTTATTTTATCATTTCAGATGAATCTTGAAATAAATGCCGCCGGAGAAGTATTTGCAACGGTTCAATTCTATTACAGCGTTGATGTAGTCTTTCCAAAAGCTGTATTCCATACCTACATTCATTTGATATTTCGGTCCATTGGGATTGAATGTCAAGTCCTCTTTCACATCTGTATAACCAGGAACAACCTCAGCCATTAAATTGACACCATTAACAGCTTTTCTTATCCATGAATCATTCTCTTTCAAATGGAAACAAAAGTTCACGCCCATAGCAGGATTATTCAGTTTATTGTCGAAACGGTTGCTGTATATCCACGATATGTGCGTACCTAACGTACCTATATTATCAAAATTGACATGTTTGGTTATTGCCAGATAATAACGATTCCAAAAGCCATTACCATAGTCTTGATTCTGCTGATTGGATAAGGAACCACCATTCGCCGAATCACCTATCGCATCATTGGCACCTATCACCACTTGAGGTGTCCATGGTTTCCACCAACCTTCCTTCCACACCCGTAAGCGAAAATGAAAAGAACGGTCCTGATTGGTGAACTTGCCATACGTAGATGGCACCCAATAGCCGGAGTTATTGCCATAATCCGTAGGAACTGCCTTATGACCAGTACACAGATATCCGGCTTCCAGCCAAGGAAAAATAGTTATATTGATATAATAGTTCCATGTATCATACCACCAACGGGGTACTGTAGCATGATGATTCAGCCAGTTACCACCTGCCATAAAAGTCTTGTCACGCTGCATGTCGGCAGTAGGAAGATTCATCAATCCCGTCGTGCCATAATTTATTTGAGCCGTTACTGTTTGTACTATAAACAGAAACAGACTGATAAAACAATGTTTTCTTATCCCCATGCACCTCATCCTTCAAATTTATTTTTTAAACGATACCGCTTCCATTTCTTCTTCTCCTCATGTCGTATCATCAGCAGCATCAACTTTACATCCATAAATAGAAAATAAGTGCCACCCACCATCAGCATCAGCCACCAACCATATTCTTGCCAAACAGGCATCTCGTTTACCATATAATATACTCCTGCCACCCCCAGCCAGAACAGCAGGGTAAGCGCCAGCATACGTTTCCATATCAGTTTTACTGCAAAATGATAAAGGCGGAAAGAAGGAACAATCATATTCAGAATTTCTTGCCGAAAGCAATATTAAGGAAAGTCTTTACCAGAATCTTAAAATCAAAAAACCAGGACCGATGTTCTAGATAGAACAAGTCATACCGAAGACGACGGAGCATTTTTTCCATTGTATCCGTGTAACCATTATAAAGCGTGGCGTAGGATGTAACTCCCGGACGAATCTGATAAAGAAAACGATAACGTGGATCACGTTCCATAATTTGGTCAATATAGAATTTCCGTTCAGGTCGGGGACCGATAAAAGCCATGTCCCCGACAAACACATTCCATAATTGGGGAAGCTCATCCAAATGATGCTCACGCAGAATTTTCCCTATCTTCGTCAATCGAGAATCTTCTCCACCTTTATAAAGAGCCGGACCAAACTTCTCCGCATCTAGTCGCATACTTCTAAACTTATAAATATAAAAAGGTTTCCCGAAACGGCCGATTCGTTCCTGCTTGAAAATAGCTGGCCCTCCATCTTCCCGTTTCACGGCAAGATAACAATACAAAAACAAAGGAGAAAAAACGATAAGCGCAACGAAAGCTATCAAGCAATCTCCCACTCGCTTGACATTACGTTGAAAAGCATTCATTCCATCAGGAATGAACACATCAGTCTGTTGTTCCATGTTGTTGATTTTTACAAATAAAGGTATAAAAAACAGCCCCACTGTTGAGATTGACAATGAGGACACATATTATAGTCTTAAATTAGCAAGTTAACATTTTTCAAAGAAGTTCAATCAATAGGCTAGTTCTATTTTTTTACCACTTGTTTTAAGCAATCCACAAAATTATCTCCATGTTCTTCCAACCCGAATAAAATATAAAATTCATTATTCTAATAGAATTTTATATTTTTAAGTTTATTATAAGATAAACCGACATCCAGTTTTATTTAAAAGGTCTAAAAAACAAGCCTTAATGAAAATCAGCATTTCTGTTCCAATATGCAATTTTTGGAAATGTACATCTATCCCCAAGCGTTCAATCATCACGGTAGGATATAAACTATAATGTTTTTCATGTGAAATATTTTTTCTATTTTCTTCTTACGGACATTTAGCATCTTCTTTATACCGTCAAGCCCCACCTACATTATCCATTAAATAAATAGAAAAAACACATTTATCAGCCCAAAATCCCATTGACATTAAATTTTTGCCTTAGACAAAATCTTTTTTGCCCCAGCAATCTGCTTGCTGAAGTCTATAAAACCGCACTTCTGTTCGCTAACTTTTATTTTTTCAAAAAGGTTTCCATCTCTCCTTATAGGACCGGAACACTACTAATAGCTAATGCCATAACATCTTTATTTTGTATACAAAAAAACTATTCTTTAATCAATGTTTTCACTTCCAATCCTGCCATTCCTAAAAATTATATATTTCAAGATAGCCTTCAACCATCTTGTCCACAGTCAGTTCCCGCATAAAACGGTATCGAGCATTTTCTGCAAACGAACAATAGGTTTCTTCATTTTCCAATATACAAGAAATCTTTTCCGCAAAAGCCTGCGGAGTATTTTCCACCACATATCCATTCTTTCCATTAACAACTATCTCGCTAATTCCTCCCACATTTGAGGCCACGACAGGTTTACCGACACTCATTGCTTCTAAAATCACCATCGGAAGACCTTCATAATTACTAGGTAAAATAAATATATCAGCTATCAAGTTATACTTTCCCGCATTAGGGATATTTCCTAAAAAATAGACATTATCCGGATGAGTATTCACTTCTTGTTGATTACCAATCCATACAAAAGCATAATGGGGTAGCAATTCGGCAACAGCCATAAAAAGATCACTATTTTTTTGAGGAGACAAACGCGCTATACAAAGCACAATCTTAGCATATTTCTTAGGTAATTGAAAAGACAACTCTTCCCCCGTTTCAATCGGACAGATACCATTATATACACAATGAATATGGTGGGTAATCTTTTCCGCCTTCAAATTCTTGGCATCATAATGACTTACACCTACAATAGACTTACATGAATATTGTATCAAACGTTCTATAGGCAAGAACTTTCTATGTGCCAAACGAATTGAATCAAATCCATGCACTGTGTATATTGTTTTCTTTGCAGGAAAAGCAATACGCCCCAACATACCGACTTTGGAAGAATGAAGGTGGATTATATCAGGCTTATATTTCCAATACAGCTTCCAAAAATCAATAATAGTAAGCATATCATACACTGGAGAGATTGCTCGTTTCAAGTATTTGCAATGTTCTTGTTTCACATCGGAATGAAGCATTTGCCACATTTTTCCATCGCCTTCACCTGCAACTACTATCACTTCATGATTTTCAGAGAGTTTGTTTGACAAATTTACAACTACGGTCTGAGCGCCACCTAACTCAGAAAGAGTAATTATTTGGAGGATTCGCATTTTATATTTAATTATTTTATCATATATCGTAAAATCAAATAACCAACTTCTATCATAATAAAATTCAGGTTCTAAAACTGCCAGTGTGATATAAATTCATAAGGTATACACCTTTAATTAAATTTCAAGAGCCAATGCATATATTAGCATTGTGTAAATATAAATAATGACCATCAACTATTTTCCTTAGATAAATCTAATTTTTCAAACCTTAAAGAACAAAACGGTCCTAGTGAAACCCACTTACTCAATAATTTAAAATTTTAGTGTCCAACTAAAATTGGGTTCAATAAGTGAATAGGGAAATATAATCAAGTCATTTTTTGTTTATAAATCTAGATATATTACCGAAGCAATTGCAAATCATGTAACAGGATTATGCTGGTAGTAATCACCTCTACTGTGATTACTTCAAGACTAACAAACCACTTCTTCTCCTTATTATTTCCAACCTTATTAAGTATAGAGAATATAATGTCATGTACATCAGCTACCTACGATTCAACTACTACTCCGCAAAAGTGCAGAAGCATTCGCAAATTGTTAATACAAAAAGTACCTTTATAACAATTTTAATTTAGAAATAAGTAATCTAGAAAACAGGTGTGTACCTTTATCATTCAGATGTATGTCATCCTTGAAAAATTCGGGCTTCATCAGCAGCTCACAATTTGACTATTCCAATATCTTTACGCCATATAGTAAGCTATATCTTGGATTTCATCAATTCTATCTATATGCCCTTTTTGATAGATAGGCGAATACATCAATATTATATACCCTCAAGTCTTTCACAACATTTTAATAAAGTATTTTCTTTTACCTGTTTCTATATCAACTTCAAACGAATCCGAAATATCTTTCAGTTCCATCCAAAGGAAAGCTTTCCATACACCACCTCATAATCGTTATCTTCAACTGAAAGCCGAAAATTGCATTTTAAGATTTTATACCTATTTCGAATCATATCGATAAGAAGTGATAGCATCTTTATCTTCTCTTGACAACTATTCAAGGTAAAGAAAGTCTATGTCTAGATATTCACCATAGTATAAGGCTAATCTATCCAATGCCGTTTCAAGTGTAAATGTGGACGCACTTAAATGGATTGAATAGAAGTCGTTTGTATCATAGATTATTAACTTAGGGATATGTCCCAAAGCAAGATATGAAGATAGTATAACATAATGGTAATAGATACACATACCATCACTGCTTGAATCTAAGCATGTCATACCCAATGAATCCTTGAATACGATGGAATATAGTAATGTACAGCTCTCAATGAAGTTCAATATTGGCACATCCTCTTTCGACTCTGTCAAGCTATAAATTTGACAGTGAAAAATGCCATACTTCGATTGGTGATAGAAATAGGACATACATCCACTCAAAACTAAATCTCCACAAACAAAGAGCGTTATTGCTATCGCCACAACACTCCAAATTTTAGTAGAAGCTTTCATAATTAGGACAGGGAATAGATGAACTGACCACCACTAAGCACTCCAATCAAAATAATGGAAAGTTCCCAACAGACTACAGAACAATAGCGCACTGCTGCATACTGACTATTCAGTAAGTAATATTTCTCAGGAAAATACTCGTTTTGAAATCCTTGACAAACAAAACGATGCTCCAATCAAGAAGAAGATGGTTATTTGATGAATGTACACTCCTCCGCTACGAAAATAGCCTTTAGTAATCTCCACCATATCATTCCATTGATTCGCTCTAAATATCATCCAAACATAGCTACATAATGCAAAGGTGATTAAAATATTTACAGCTCAATAACCAATAGTATCCTTTGGCATCTTGAGTTGGACAAACATTGCCTCTTACCCATTCTTTGTAAACTTTCCAATCACTTGAAACAACCCATGTAGTCCTCCCCAAATGACAAAATTATAAGCCGCTCCATGCCATAAACCAGAAATGAAGAACGTCTCCATGATATTCCTGTAATCTCTCCAACGTTTCACTCTGTTTCTACCAAGTGGTATAGAAAAATAATCTCTGGAACATGAAGAAAGAGAAATATACCATCTCCACCCAAAGTCAGTTACACTCACTGCAAAGTAAGGTTTCTCAATATGGATTTGTAGTTGAAATCCCATCATTCTCACTACCCCTATAGTAATGAAAGAGTATCCCACAAAATCTCAATATATTTGAATGGAGTAAAGCAATGTGACCAATATGCATGACATACTAGAATAAGCAGCATAACTATCAAAAAACGTACCCACATATATCCCTACACGATCACCTACCACCAGTTTCATAAAAAATCTCCAGAGAGCAATCTTAAAACCGGAAACGAACAAGTCATAGTTAGCTCGATGTACTTCCCTGAACTGCGGCGTGAGTTGAAACGCCCATCCTATAGAACCGGTACTAATCGAAGGAAAAAGCCCCCAAAAAGTGCCACATCCACTATATAACCTATCGCCTAAAAGGTAAAGAACAAAATACCTACTAGCTGTATCAACTCCACGAACTTAATATCAAGTAACAACCCAGTCCACCCTACTGTAGCCTGTGCCGTATACAAAAGGGAATTCAAATATTTCCAGCAAAACAGGAGTGCAAGTAGCAGTATAAAAAAACACTGATTATAAACCATTTACCACTTACAGTACTAATAGAATTACATCCGAACTATATGGCAGAGAAATTAATAACAGCGATATCAAACAATAGCAACAAAAGACACTTTAGCTTCCAACCGGCATAAAAATAGTAAGAGCTCAGTAAAAGAAATAATTTCTGATATTTCTTGGATGGAATAGCGTAATAAACCGTTAACACAGCAATGAAGAAGAGGATGAAGTTTTGTTAATAAAAAAATTAAATTTTACCACTGTATATGTCTTCCCATTGACTGCATATAATATTAATATCAAATCGTTTAACATGATTTCGATTTGATATTCCCAATTGTATTCTATCTGAGAGATTCATATTGTAAATAGACTCCATTTTTTCACTTAAAAGAAATGAATTTTCAGCAGAAACTATATAATTATTATCGCTAACAGCTTCACGACCACATTCAGTTGTTATTATTGGAAGTTCTGTGGCCATAGCTTCTATAAGAACCATTGGAAATCCCTCCCAAAGAGATGATAAAACGAAACAGTCGGCTGCATTATAATAATCAACTATATTATTTTGTATACCGGTGAAAATACAATCAGACTTTAAAGAGAAACTACTTACTATTTTTTTAAGTTTCTCTTCTTCAGGTCCTTTACCTACAATAAGAAGTTTAACATGTAAACCTTTATTCTTTAGTTGAAAAAAAGCTTTAACCAAAGTTTCCTGATTCTTAGCTTTAGTCAAACGTCCTACATTTATAAATAAAAAGTCTTCTTCAAGAATTCCATATTCCTTTCGTATAGCTTTTCGCACATTGTCATCTTTAATAAATTTAGATAAATCAACGCCATTATATATAGTTTTAGACTTTTCCTTATTGAATGATTTTTTTGAAATAAAGTAATTCGTAGCTTCTTCTGAAACATTAGTATTCATGTCTGATAAACAATCAGTCAGTCTGTATAGCTTCATACGAATGGCCCCTTCAATGTTTCTATTATGTTCTGTGCATATTAAAAACGGCATTCGGGTAAACAAGCGCAAAATACGGCAAAATAAATTAGCATGAAACATCTGTGCATGCACTACATTTGGAGAAAACATATTTACATATATACGAGCTTGTTTCAACGCCCTTAAGAACCCTATAGGGGATTTCTTCATATGTAAGCCTATGATTTCCATTTGTAATTTGATGCGATGTTGTTGAAGATTATCACCTGTCAAATATAAAACTGCCACTTCATGTCCCCGTTCAAGCATTTTTTGGGCAACATCTATTGTGATAGTCTCGGCTCCCCCCATGCCAAGCCCTGTTATAACATAAAGAATTTTCATATCTGCATAAATTTATAGGGAATAACACCATTCATGTCATTTTGTGATATCAATATAAAGTATATAATCATAAGAATGGCAGAACAGCATATGAAAAATAGTCTCGTCACAGGTTGTTTCTTGGTAGAAATAACACATGGAAGATAAACAGAGAAACTAAGGAAAAAGTATTGTGTGACACGCGCAAATTCTGCTACCGTTAGAGAAAAAGACTGGATAACTAACGCAAGTATCATCATGTGATAAAACAGCTTTATTTTTGGATTGTTCCTTTCTTGCACAGTCAATAAACTACCGGCAAGCACAAATGTTAAAATGAAAAAGAAGAAAGTCAACCCTCCATTTTCACCGTTTATAATATACTTTTCAAACTTGGATAAGTTAAGCAGTGCAAGGGCACGACTAAATAGGAAATTGCCAAAAAAAATATATATAGCAACCGAGCCAATAACAGTCATCAGAAGATACTTTTTGGATATCTTTATCGGATAGACAAAATAAATTAGTGAGAAGCAAATGGCAGTTTGATGTACAGTCGTAGCCAACAGTACGATTATTATGAATTTCCCAAATGACCTATCAATCACATATTGAAGAGAAAAAAGCAAGATTGCAATAGCTGTATATTGTCTTAATAAGTTCATGCCTGAAAAATAGTAACAACTAAGTATGAAAATAGCGAGGCTTAAAAAAGGCAACGTAGAATAGTGAGAGAATAATCGATAGAATGAATAAATATAAAAGGCCGAACTGGTTACCAATAGCATTCTTTCTGAACCAAAAATCACTACTATATAGTTTATGATAATCCAGCCAAACTCATATCCTGGGAAGGAAAGACTATCACTCAAAAAATCACTAAAATTGCTATAACCAATAGTATTTACGATATCTAGATATTTAGGTAAATCAGTACCTACAGATTCATCTCTTATAGCCATTACAAGGAAAAGTAAAAAGGCTGCTATTTGAAAAAATAAATCCTTATAAATTCCCTTTTTAGCTAATGAACTACATATCGCTGCTAAAAGAATGAATACCAATACTGAATAATACACTAGCATAAGAAAAACATTTTTTATAGGTATTGGAAATCATTTTGGCAAAACGGAAACCAAACCAGCGACTGATAAATCGGAAAGTTCTTTCTTGAAACGAAAACCAAGAGCCATTAAAGTGATGAATTGAAAATGTATTTTTAGTTAGATTGGTGAGTTTACCGCTACCGCTATCTTTAGGACTGAAATAATCTATAGGCAAAATTTGAGGATTAATATGATCAGCTTTAATTTCGGTATAAGAATTGATGTATTCAGCGCCTTTCAATTGTGCTTTTAGAATCTTAGGAAGGGGGAATGTGTCATAGGTATTATCCTTCTTAATAAAATGACGACCTTCATAATAGCTTAAACACTTTTGCACATACGGATTGTTAGGTTCTGATCCAAAAGTAGCAGCCTCAATATCACCTATTTCATTTTCTAATGCAAAAATATATGGTGAGTCAAGCAAAGGAGCAAAGTTTTTTAGAACTTCCACATCAGAATCTAAATAAAACCCACCAAATTTATTCACAGCATAAAGGCGTATATAATCAGCCGCGAAAGCATATTTTTTTGTGCTATATGCTTCGTTAACCCAATCAGAGTTTAAATCCTTCAGACAGTTTTTATCCCAAAGAATAAACTCCCAATCAGGCATCTTCTTTTTCCACGATTGAATACATTTTTTTACCAACTCTGGAAATTCAGAATCCCCCAACCAACAGTAATGTATAATTTTAGGTATCATGACAGCTATCTAGATAATATTCTACAATATCAAATTCAGACTCTTTCAAAAGCATCAATCAAAGATGCTGTAGTATGATTAATTACTCTACAATTTTGTTTTTTTGCAAAATGATTTACGTCCATAAAACCCTGAAATGTTTTATAATATCTGAAGAGAATTTGACACACTTTCATTGGACTTCCATCTTCATTTAATATCAATTCCATATTCGATTGACTCTTGTCATAAAAAAGTTCATGGATATACCCCGCTTGGTTCTTCTCGTTTACTTTTAATGAATTAGGTTCACTGTTTTCAACGCCATACAAATGAATAGTTTTATATCCAAGCAAAATCAATAACATAATTCCTGCTTGAATAACATTCCAAATATCTATATTCGCTAACCCCTTTCTATATAAATAATCACGCAAAGCTGGTATCACATACTTTCCTTCGTATGGGATATCATTATAAAAATGTACCTCAATTAGGGGATTGGTGAACATTTTAGCGATGTTAGATCCCTTGATACTTCGATATGGAATATAAAGTGACATTTTCCATTTTGTTGTTTCATTTATGTGTTCTATCAAATCAGCAATCATTGTATTGAATGATAACTCACAACAGAAAGCACCGTCAGATAAAATATAGTAACGCGGCTTTAATCGCTGATAATACTTACTTAAGGCAAAGAAATTAACAACTGCATATACAGAATTAGTAGTTAATAAATCAATAATAGCATCATTTACTGATGGACCATTACCCAACAGCACTATATTTTGTCCTATTTTTTCATCTTTTATCATAGGATTCAATGTGCCTCGCAATGAAAAACGATAAATATAAACAAATAAAGCACTTATACTAGCGATAAATGCATATACTTCAAGTATTATTTTCTTCATTTAGACAGTAGTTTTTTTGTTAATGATAAAACCTTAAAACTTTAAATATATAACTTTTATATCCCCACATAAACAAACAAGTCAGTATAAAAAAAACAGGAATTTTAATCCATAAATTCATTTCTCCACCAAATACATATTGATAAACCGCCATTAAAAGCAGCAATAATAAGAAAGGTTTGATAAAGCGTATACTTTGTGGAACATAAGTTTTAAGAATATATTTATTTATTAAATATGCCACAGCATATAAAATAAAATAAGAAATGCAGAATGAGATTGCTACACCTAAAATATAAAAGCGGTCAATCAGCAGGTGATTCAACAAAATGTTACTGATACCACTAATTAAAATGGCTACAGCATTCCATATAGTACGTTTGGCAAAGCCAGTACTTCGTAAATATACATAAGACCATTGATAGAAAACATAGCCAATGATTAATATAGGAAGCAGATACATACCGCTCAAGAATTCAGGACGTGCCATGATTAATGCTATTTCATTGCCAAACATAGTCAATCCCATTGCGCTAATTAATGTAACTCGCCAGATTAAATCATAATCCTTATCTATACTTTTATAATCTTTGTTGGTCATATACTGAAGATAATATGGATTCCATGCACTATGACCAACCGAAATAAGAATCATCATTAATGCTCCAACATTTGACACAAAGCTATAAAGCCCCGCAGCATCAAAGCCACCATGTGTACTCATAAAGATTCGTCCAAATTGAGCCAATATAATCCCGCTTAACGTATAGGGAATATATGGCAAAGAATAGCTAAGCAAATATTTGACGTGTTCCCGATTAATTTTAGATTTAACGTAAAAAGGCCGAATTTGTCGTGTAAGATAAGTCGCTAACAATATCATTGCAGCAATTGTACCCCATATATAACCATAGTAACGCTCAGTTTCCATACATAACATAAATATCACCGATAGACAGAAAGCCAGATAGCTTTGCACAGAAGATACTATCGCAACCTTTTTGCTCCGCAATAAAGGCTGATATATCTGTATAAAGATTGAGTTAATGATACTATACGTAGCTACAGGAATCATACATAATGTCAAGACTTTGCTAAAAGACAATTCTTCTGCCAACCACGGATTCAACATCACCATAATGAGCGACATTAAAAGCCAAACGCCAGATGATATTTTTATGGATGTACTACAAAACTCTTTAAAATCCTGTTCGTTTTTGGCATCATAATAATAGCGCGATATAGCAACCTCTGTATTTAGAGTCAATAACACCTGTACAATTCCAACAGTAGACATAAAGACATTTATTATTCCATATTCATATACAGAAAGTAGCCTTGTATAGACAGGTATTGAAATAAACGCTAATGCCTTAGTTGCCATTATGGCAAATAAATAATTAGTAGAATGCTTTGCTAATGCTTTAAAATCAGACATGCGCAATATTACAATATATCTTTCAAGACCATTTTTATTTCATTAAAAAATCTAGCATGCCCTTTAGCATTAGCATGCATTCCATCGATATAATCTAAATCAGTAGCATTTTCCAATGGGAATATCACTTCCACTTGTTTGGGAAATTTGTTCTTAATTTCATCAAAAACTTTATTATATTTTGCAACATTATCATTCAAAAGAGGACTTTTTCTTACGACATTTTGTCCGCATGGACTTATCTTTATATAAACAATCTTCTTTACGCCTATATTTATCAATTTTTCAGTAAAGGCTATATAGTTTTTACGAAATTCATTTACGGAGATATAAGCCCTTTTCGGATCGTTTCTTTCAAATATTTTTTTTATTATCAACCAAAACAAATTTAAACGCCCCAATCTTTTGGATACATAAATAAGACCACGCCAAAAATATTTCCTATCATTTATTAATCTTGGAGCGCAATCTGTAAGTCCACTGTGTGAAATAACTATATCAGGGTTATAGTGACGAATATAACTTTCATATAATTCGTATAAGCCATCACTTGTCATAGCTCTTTTGAAAAAAGAAATGCAATCAATCTCTTTGTATTCTTTTTGGAATTTATAAAAATATGTATCTTCATACTCACAACCTTCCCGAGGCAGCCCCATTGAATCACCAACAAAAATAATTTTCATAATAAGAAATGCAATTAACAGTATCTGAAGTTATTTATCTAAAATTTTATCATATATCTTATCAATGTGAATCATTTGCTGTTCAATCGAACATAGACGCTCAATATTACCTTCTATAAACGACTTAGCTTCAAGATAGAATCCAGGTTTGAACTCTTTATCAAGCTGATCGTCAATCTCAACTTCGCTAATATCCACACTACCAGTATTTTGAATCTGCAGTTTCTCCATTGGACGTAAATAAAGACGGTGTTGTGAAGTTAGAATCTCTATCCCCCAACGACCAGGAGCATTCCAATTTGCCTGATAGGAAAAAAGAGCACCTGTGTTGGTGATACCTGCACCAGTAAAGACCGCAGGTTTATGCCAAGCTAATTTATCAAAAGTGAAGCAAGATAATTCTTTTGGTTCTCCACCTAAGAAAAATGCCAAATCAACTACGTGGGTGGAATTGACGAAGAACCAATTCTCAAACACTTCGCGAGGGTAATCTAATTTCTCTATAACATGTGCCCATTCTGTGAATTCGAAATTGAAAGAAGTTATACCACCATCCTCGGCAATGATTTTTTCAGCAGCCAACACACTGGAATAGAATCTACGATTATAAGCCAAAAATACATTAGCACCTTTTTCTTTTGTTAATATCACTACAGTTGGCAATTCAGTTGGCTGACAAAAACCTGGTTTTTCAACCAAAATGTCCTTTACACCATAATTCAATAGCGCAATGGTAATCTCAGCCAACTGACTTACATTGGTAGCTACAATAACCTTTTGAGGAGTAGTTGGAGAAGCCGCCAGGTAATTATTTAATCCACCAGAAACTACCTCTTTAGCTCCGGCCTCAATAAACTCATCTGCATTCTTACCACTACGTCCTACTGCTATAAATTCATGTCCCAATTGATTCAATATCTTTGCATATTCCAATGCAATGGTTCCTGTTCCTATAATCCAAATCATATAATCACCTTTTATGTTATGTAATAGGGCATCTATCATGCATCTCGCCCGTTACTTTATTATAAACATCCAGTATACCTTTTAGGAATACTTTATGATAGTTTGACGACTCGAAATAAGTAGTTAGTTTGCAATTACCATTTAGCAGAATTTCATCAGCTACTGCACCAGTCAATTGGCTCTGATATTTTATATGAACGGGCTGTTTATTACCATCAACAGACATAAATCCTTCCGGCTCATTAATAATAATATGATGAGAACCATTGATAATAGTCATCTGATGCTGAACAGTATCATCATCCACACAAGCCAGTCGTAAAGTACTTCCGTTAGGAGTTAATACATTAACGGTGCCGTTGAATTCTATGTATCCATTACGTTTGCTGTCCTTAACTTGAGGTATAATTCCATCAAAACAGGCGGTATAAGTCTTTTCTCCTGACAGCATCATAAATATGTCTATCATGTGTATGGAATTGCAACATAATCCCCAATTAGAATCAGTATACTCCATAACAAGAGGCTTTTGCTTATCTATCATTGAATCGATTTCTACATAAAAGTCGAATAGACGTCGTGGACAGTTTACCCATACGTTGACGTGATTGATCTGCAACAACTGTTCGGCTTCATCATAATCAGTCAGTCCTGTAAACAAGAATTTTTCTAAAATGATATTGGTCACTTTCACTTTTGCAAGTAAACTTTTTAAAATCGTTAATCGTGGTTTCGAACTGGTAGCTATGACTACTAGATCTAACTCAGTAGGTAATTGTTCGATAAGTTGTAAGTAATAAATAGTTTGATTACTATTCACTTCACCTTCTTCATAACGTTGTTGCGCTATCTGAAGTGAATTTGAATTATTATCAACCACCCAAATATCAGATTTCAGCTTGGACAATTTGAGTCCTTGTAAATGACGACTACCCAATTGCCCGGCACCAATAACTGCAATTTTATACATTGTATGTTGTTTTTTTAATTTATTTCAAATGTTTCACCATCTCTCTTGCTCTCGCCAATTCATCATGCTGACCAATATCCAGCCAATATCCACTAATAGGATAGCGAATCACCTTGTATCCCTGTTCTATGAGTTTATACATGAAGTCAGTGGCATTAAAGAAGATATCATCAGGAATAAGGTCAAGCAATTTGCGTTTGATAAGGTATATACCGGCGTTTGCATAATAACTGATGGTAGGTTTCTCGGTAACGCCCTTGATTTCTCGTCCTTCGAGATTGAACACACCGTATGGCACCTTCACTACGTAGGGCACAGCTGCCACACTCATGTCGGCATCATGCTGACAGAAATGAAGGAAAAAGTCCTCAAAATCAATATTCGTAAAGAGATCTGAGTTCATTACCAGCACCGTATCATTGTAAAAAGTTTCCACGAACTTGATACTGCCAATGGTACCTAGATATTTCGGTTCACGCACAGTAACTATCTTCACCCCATCGCGTTCCTCCCGGAAATGTTCCTCAATCTGGTCGCCAAGATAGTTAACCGTTACAGATATATGATTCAAACCGTATGAAAGCAAACGATCAATATTATAATCAATGATGCACTTGTCACCTACCTTAATTAGGGGCTTAGGAGTTTTCTCCGTTAACGGACGAAGGCGTTCCCCCTTACCACCGGCCATTAATACAGCATCAATTGGCAATTTAGTTACATAATGTTCCAAATTGATGATTTCGCAAATATGATTTTCTTCATCAAGTATGGGTACCAAACGCATCCTTAAATCACGTTGGTGGTGAATATCCTCCACTCTATCGTTCACTCCGCGACGTAAAAAGTTAAAATTACGATGCATGGCCTCACTAATAGGAGCATCCACATCTATACCTTTAATCAAGGCACGACGCACATCACCATCGGTAAGGGTACCTTGCATCCTTCTGTTCTCATCTACCACAAAGAGCACCAGTGGTTCATTGTGAATCTCATTGATGCAGCGAATGGCATCAATAATAGAGAAAGATTGGAGAATAATATGAGAGCAATTCATATAAATTAATTTTCAATAAGATGACTACTGATTACCTTTTCCGCCATATACCAGTCAAACATACTATCAATATCTATTGAATGAAGATCATCCATAACATATTTACGTATTCTATTGAGTTTGGACAAACCTACTTCTTTAAGGCGAGTGCTATTAATCACATAAATAGAACCGTTAAACTCCCATACCTTAGGTGCATCCTGACGCCGTTCAATAGTACCATCCCCTTTGCTGATGACCAATAAGCCTTCAGCATCCTCCTCAAAACTATTATAATATGGATTAGTTGCCGCTTCTTTCACCGAAACAACCATATCTATGTCAGAAGTATACAAAGCCACAGCCTCCTTCAATGATTTAGTCTCACGAAAAGGAGAAGTGGGTTGCAACAAAACTACTACATCATATTTACGACCTTGTTTCTCATAAAACTCCAAAGCATGGAGCAGTACTCCATTTGTTCCTGCACAATCTGTAGCCAACTCTGCAGGGCGTTTAAAATGAACTTTCAAGCCATAATCCTCTACAACCTTGATAATGACATCATCATCTGTAGAAACACAAATATTCTCATCGGTGGTAAGCTGACGAGCCGCATCAATGCTATAGCATATCAACGGTTTTCCATTTAATTCCTTAACATTCTTGTGAGGTATTCCTTTACTTCCACCACGTGCAGGAATTATTACAAGTATATTCATTACTATTGTCTATTTTTAAATGATAATAGGTTCGTCTATAGCATAATTGCAGGTAGCTATACGCCCGTTTACCAAATCCCATAAAGAAGCTTTCAAACCAACGGTACTGCGTTTCACAGTCATATTATCCGCCGAGAGCACCTCACCTTCCTTTATTGGTGTAGCTGCCACAATACGTTTGAGCACTACTTCTGAAATTTGTTTCTCACTCTCATTAGGCTGTTTGATGCCATCACCTAAAGCTTGTTCTATATGACGGATGGCGACAACCATTTGTTTGAGTTCCTCGGGATTGAGGGAGGCTTTGTGGTCAGGACCGTCCATTTCCTTATCAAGCGTAAAATGTTTCTCTATGATTTCAGCTCCCATTGCTACAGCTGCAACAGGTACTTCCACACCCATTGTATGGTCTGAATAACCTACGGAACAATGAAATGCATCCTTAAGAGTTTGTATAGCCCGAAGATTTACTTCATGCATGGGACATGGATAGTTAGTAGTACAATGAAGTAAAGAAACACTTTTAGCTCCTGCTTCTATCAAGGTGCGATATGCTATCTCTACATCACCGAGATACGACATTCCTGTAGAAAGGACAACATCAATATGTCTGCTACCAACAAGACGAAGAAAAGGAATATTGGTAACATCTCCCGATCCCAGCTTGATGAAAGGCAAATTAAAATTACAAAGAAAGTCTAGACTATCTATTTCATCAGGAGTAGAAAGGAACTGGATACCTATCTCATCACAATGATTTTTCACTACTTCAAAATTATCATAGCTCAATTCAAGTTCTTTCAACATCTTAAACTGTGATTTGGTCTTATCGGATATGTTATTCTCCTGATAAACAGCCAATTCAGCATTCCGAGTAACAATCTTCTCTGTTTTCCATGTCTGAAATTTCACGGCATCAGCTCCCGCATCTTTGGCGGCATTACAGAGCTGAAGAGCCAAATCCAACCGACCATTGTGATTCACTCCGGCTTCGGCTATTATGTAAACGTGATTAATCATGATAATCTCTTAAAAGGTCAACTTCCTTAGTTATGACTACATCATCATACATCAACATGAGCACACCTTCATCATAATCACCAATGCGAACTTCATTGGTAACACCATTAATGTTATTGATGATCAGTTTAAAGAAATCAACTCCAGCACCATACGCATGCAAATAGGCTCCGCCAAAACGAGGATTTATTTCAGACAGATAGTACTCTCCATCTCTAAAAAAGAAATCCATATCAATTGCTCCGGCAAAGTCGAAAAGATGCATAAAAGACTGCACGAAGTCAAACAAACGCTGGTCTTTGAATGAAATAGTTTTACTGGCCCCACCGATACGAGTTTCAATTTTCTTTTTTGAAAAAATAGAAACCACTTCCTTTGAATAATAATCAATATAAGCATCTGCATCGCAATCACCTTGCATAAACTCCTGAATGATATAATCGAAAGCATTCTCAGCATAATAGTTTTCCAAATCCTGCATGGTATTGACCTTATGCGCTCCAACACTACCACTACCTGTACGTGGTTTGATGAAAACAGGAAATTGAATTTCACCTTTGAAGTATGCAGCTTTGAAATCATCTAATTCATGGAAAGTAAGCGGTGTATTAACACCATGATTTTTTAAATACAGGTACATGCTGTACTTATCAAAGCACAAATCAGCAGTTTGCTTAGAAGGACAAAGAGGAAGAACACCAATTTCTTCAAACTTCTTTTTATTTGATGCTAAAAGATCTATTTCAGGGTCGATTAAAGTAAAAATAGCTTTAATATCTTCTTTCTTACAAATACCAAGTACTTCTTGAATATAATTTGGATGTGTAATTTTAGGAACTACATATTGCTTGTTTGCGAAAAATATTGCTGGGGCTACCGACCAGTTATCTGTAGCAACCACATTACCACTATCACCGATAGTCTTACGCATATCTATCATTAAACGCCCTCTACGGCCCGCATTACAACACAGAATATTATTCATAACTATAAAGTTTATTGTTATTGCTTTAAATCATTGACAGTCCATTCCTCTCTAATTATCTCATAACCATTTAAAGTTTTCAAATAAACTCTAGGAAAAAATCGAATGAACAATGGTGATAAAGTCATAGTGTATGCACCGACATTTTGGTAAAGTATTCTATCACCGACATTTAGTAATGGCTGATTTTGAAGTGTAAAAAGCTTGTCATACTCCAAACAACTACATCCTACAACCATTTGTGAATCAATGAACACTTTTTCCTCTTGCTTTCTGATGAAAGATTTAAAATAGTCTTTTTTCAGGAAAAAAGGGTCCACATCATTACGAGAACCATCAGTTACTATAATTTGAGAGTCACCTATTTTTTTTGTATCAATGATCTCCGATAAAAAACTAAAAGGTGAAGCAACTATTGCATTTCCTGGTTCCACTATGACTTTCATTTTAGAAACATCAATCCCTTCCTCTAACAAACTTGAATAGATAGTGTCCACATATTCTTTATAAGTAGGTGCATTAGGCTTGTCACCAAAATAACCACCACCAACATCAATATAATCAAGTTCTAGACCTAATGAATTAATGATCCGAATAGCATATTTGCAAATATTCCTATAAACATTTAAAGAACGAGTCAATGAAGTACGATGCAGATGCAAACCTCCAAGTTTTACATTTTTGCATAATTGAATCTTATTTATTGCTTCTTCCAGTTCTCCATTTTCAAACGAAAAACCAAATCTGCTATCCGATTCGCCCTCTTTAGCATCTTCTGGCGAAATCTTCCCTAAATTCAAATTGACACGAATGCCGACCTTATAAGAATGCTGTTTGTTCAAATTATTCAACCATTCTATTTCACGTTTTGTATCTATATTTACATATGCACCATTCTTTATTGCATCTAAAAAAGTCTCCTTATCTTTAGCTGGACCATTATATACAATATGGCTCTTCTCAAAACCAACTTGCAAAGCTAATGCATACTCTGTATAAGATACTACTTCAGCATAGCATCCCAACTCATTAAGCATGTGCAACATATAAGGAAGTGAATTCGTCTTAATTGAGTATCCAATGCAATGGTTTGAAAAGCGACTGTTCAAAGCTCTTTTAAATTCCAAAACATTAGATACCAACTTATCCGAATCCAAAATAAAACAAGGTGTTTTTAGATTACTTAACTGCATTAAAATACATTTTTATCTGTTCTACAATACGTTTGGAAGCATTGCCATCACCATAAGGATTATCAATATACTTTAACATTTGCTGAAATTCGTCTGTTTCAATTTTCTTTAAAGACTGAATAATAGACTCAGAACAATTATCGCAACAAATAATGTTAGATGTCATATATCTGCCTTCTTGACGATGTCCTATATTAATCGTAGGCAACTTCCAATAACCCGTTTCATATACTCCACTGGACGAATTACCTATCATACAATATAACTGAGGAAGAAGGCTGACATAACACTTCTGTCCTAACGAGGTAAACAAATGAAAACAAGGCTTATTGCATACATAATCATTTAAAAGTTGATTAATATCCGAACCATATAAATCTGTATTAGACTTAGAAACTAGTATTTCATAGTCATCACCTAACGACTGGAGCACATGGAGTAAACTATTTACATCGAAAAGATTCTTCTCACGGCTTTCTTTAGTTACTGGATGGTAAGTCATCAATATCCATTTTTTACCTAAATCAATATTTAAAGACTCTGCTAATTCATTCCTTGACAAAAGCGACAAACGTAAAAAATTATCTAAATTGGTTTCACCTACAACAAAAACATTCTTCATAGTTCCAATCATCCTACCAATACGGGCTGCAGAAGTTTGAGTACCCGGAAAGTGGAGTGTAGACATCATTGTAACAGCATTGCGCACTTCATTGTCAATAGCTCCTTCAGTGATGTCACCTCCTGAAATATGAGCTATCGGAATACGCATCACCAAAGCAGTACCAACTATGGGAAGCAACTCATATCTGTCGCCTAAGACAACAATCATATCAGGCTGAAGATGCAGAAAAGCATCGCTCATCCCAATACTGCACATCCCCATAGATTTCGCTATACCAGAAGCACAATCCGAGGACAACAACATATCGACTTTAGCATCAATATCATATCCGTCCTCCTCAATACAACGATAAGTCAACCCCTGTTCGGGAGACAGGTGTCCGCCTGTAACGATAAGCTGCAACTGTAACTCAGTAGCATGATGTATCTCATCTATCACCCAACGTAGCAGTCCATACTCTGAACGTGCACCAGTGACAACTGCGATTTTTTTCATTTATCTAATCTTACACTACTAGGAATATTCACCACCCGGTCAGCCAGCCACTCGGTATTCTCCA
>OKSG01000335.1_pt1 | contig 22121 bp, 21 predicted proteins | sample 1606411 | NCBI WGS metagenome assembly OKSG01 (sample SAMEA3879586, study PRJEB24766) | human gut metagenome | biome: human-associated habitat; feature: feces | place: USA | collected 1985/1987
TTCGTCCCGCTCAAAATGGCGTTTGAAAACCGCGACGCCTGCGCCGCGCCCTGCAAGCTGCTCGTCGTGCCCGGTGCGGATCACGCGATGAGCTATTACATGGGCCGCGGCGCGTATGAGGCCGCTGTGCGCGCCTTCTGGGAGCATTTTGACAAGTGAGGGTTCCCCCTCACTTGTCCTCTTCTTCCGTTTCAAGGCCCGCAAAGCGTCTGGACGGGCGGTAGATCAGCACGGCGCAGAGGATCAGCGCCGCCGTCGCGCCAAGGCTGATGGGATAGACCCACATGACGGTCTGGAACGTCATGCTCGTCGGGAAGACGAACTTGACCCACGCGATGCGGATACCGCACACGCCGAGCATCGTCAAAAGTGCGGGCGCGAGCGAAATGCCGAAGCCGCGCAGATACCCGGAGAGTATTTCGTAGATCAGGCAGAAAACATACGCCGGCAGGATCGTCGCAAGGCGAATATAGCCGATGGCAATGACCTCGGGATCGCTGTTGAAAATGGCGAGCAGCGACCTTGCGCTCAGCAGCAGGACAACGACCGAGACAAATGTCGCGATGGCTCCCTCCAAAAAGCTGAGCTGCATCGTCTTCTTGCAGCGCTTGATCTGCCCTGCGCCGTAGTTCTGGCCGACAAAGGTCGTGCAGGCCTGCGAAAACGAGTTGAGCACGTCGTAGGCGAGAATTTCCACATTGAACGCCGCGCTCGACGCCGCGATCGCCACCGTGCCGAGGGTGTTGATGGCCGACTGGATGACAATGTTGGCGAACGAGAACACCGCGCTCTGCACGCCCGCGGGAAGGCCGATGCTCAAAATGCGCTTCAAGCTCGCGCCGTCGATGCGCAGCGCTTTGCGCTCCACGCGCACGCATTTATCCGTGCGCGTCAGGCGGACGTAGAGCAGTGCCGCGCTCACGGCGTTGGCCGCCACCGTGGCGATGGCGACGCCGTTGACCGTCATATGCAGCACAATGACGAAAAAGAGGTTCAGCAGCACGTTCAGCACACCGGAGACCGCGAGCGCCGCGAGCGGCACCTTTGTGTCGCCGATGCTGCGGAAGATCGCGGCCTCAAAGTTGTAGAGCAATATCACCGGCATGCCGAGAAGATAAATGCGCAGATACAAAAGCGCATAGGGGAACACGTCCTCCGGCACATTGAGAATACTCAAAAGCGGCGAGGCGATGAGCTGACCAAGCAGCGCGACCGCCGCGCCGCCGCACACAGCGAACACGATGGCCGTGTGCACCGCGCGCTTGACGGCATTGTCGTCGCGGCAGCCGATGGCGTTCGCGATGACGACGTTCGCGCCGAGCGCGATGCCGATGAAAAGGTTGACGATGAGGCCGATGATCGGGCCGTTTGCGCCCACCGCCGCGACGGCGACTGTGCGCGCATCGCCCGTGAAGTTGCCGACGATGGCGACGTCCGAGGCGTGGAAGAGCTGCTCCAAGATCGCCGTGGCCGCGACCGGCAGGGCAAAGAGCGGCAGCTTATTCCAGATGGAGCCGTGCAGCATGTCGATCTCATGCTTTTTGACTGTAGTTCCCATGATCTCTCTCATTTCTTTCTGTTTTCCGCTTGACCGAGCATCAGTATAGTGCCGCCGCGGCAAAATGGCAAATGTTTTTTGCGTGACCGCCCTGTCAGCATTGACAGGACGGTCGTTTCGCTGTAATATAAGGCCCGCTGACGGCAAATTTCCCAAAAATATGAGGATTTTTTATGGATTATTACCTTTTGACCGATCTGGCCGCGCGCGTCGGCTATCATCTGGCGCTCAGCGGGGCGGAGACGTTCCGCGTCGAAGAGACGATACGCCGCATCATCGGCGCCTACGGCATTGAATGCGAGGCCTTTTCCATCCCCAACTGCGTGATGGTCAGCCTCGAGGCGGCCAACGGCAAGCCTTTGATGGTGATGAAGCGCGTCGGCTTTCACGGCAATGACCTCGAGTCGGTGGAAAAGCTCAACGCGCTCTCGCGCCGCATCTGCGCCGAAACGCCTGACCCGAGCGTCGCCGCGCAGTGGCTCGACGAAACGCTCAAGGGGCGGCGGCACTACTCGGTGCCCGTTTATTACCTGGGCAATTTCTGCGCCGCGGCGGGCTTTTGCCCGGTGTTTGGCGGCACGCTGCGCGACAGCCTGTTCGCGGGCCTTCTTGGCCTCATCATCGGCTTTGTCTCGCGCCAGATGGACAGGCGCGAGACGAACCCGTTTTTCAGCACCATCGTCGAGGCGTTCGCCATGGCGGTGCCGGCGTATCTCGCCGCGGGCTTCCATCTGGTCGACTATATCGACTTTGTCATCATCGGCACCTTAATGATCTTGGTCCCCGGCCTTCTCATCACGACCTCCATGCGCGACATCATTTACGGCGATACGAACTCCGGCATCAACCGCATCGTGCAGGTGCTTCTCTCGGCGTTCGCCATCGCGCTCGGCACGGCGGCGGCATGGCGCGTCACGTCTGGCGTATACGGGATGACGGTCGCGTCCGGCTCAGCGAGCTATCCCGCCTGGGCACAGGCCGTGATGATCTTCGTCGCCTGTACGGGCTTTTTCATCCTCTTCAATGTGCACGACTGGGGCAGCATTCTCTGCGCGCTCGGCGGCGTGTTCACATGGATGACGTACCTGCTCTGCCGTGATCTGGGCATGAGCATTTACAGCATGAATTTCTTCGCCGCCGTCGTTTCGGCGCTGTATTCTGAGCTCATGGCGCGCTCGCGCAAATACCCCGTCACGTCGTACCTCGTCATCTCGCTCCTGCCGCTGGTGCCGGGCGCGGGCATTTACTACACGATGAGCCTCGGCCTGGGCGGCGATGTGCAGGCCGCGGTGCACAAAGGACTTGAGACCGCGGGCGTCGCGGGCAGCATCGCCGTGGCGATCCTGCTGGTGTCCACGATCTTCCGCCTCGTCACCGCGCAGAACGGGAAAAGCAGAAAGTAGTGTTCGAAAAGTAAAAACTGCCGCCCGTTTGGGCGGCAGTTTTTTATTGCAGTGCGTCAATGTAAGCGTTCAGCGCGGCAAAATCGCCGCGGGGATAGGCGTTCAGGTCGCGGTTTTTCGCGTTGATGAGACAGTCGGTCAAAAGAAAGACATCCCGACCTCGCGTGCAGCCATGTCCTCGGTCGCATCGTTGCCGACCATCAGGCACTCCTCCGGCTTGACGCCAAGCGTGCGCGCGACCTCGAGGTAGTAAGCAGGATTCGGCTTGCAGAAGGTCGAGGCCTCGTAGGTCGTGTAAATTTCAAAATCCTCCGGCACAAGGCCCGCCCAGCGGATGCGGTTCTCCGTCGCCATGTGGGGAAAGATCGGATTCGTCGCCAGCGCAACGCGGTAGCCGCACTCTTTGAGCTTATGGACCGTCTCCGCCGACGCGGGATTAAAGCCGCAGATGTCGCGCGCGGCGTTGAACTCATTGGCGTAGAAATCCTCGAAAAGGCCCTGGTCGCTTTGGCACTTTTCCTCGCCGTAGATCGCCGCGAACTTCTTCCAGAAGGCCTGCTCGTTCGTGCAGCTGCCGTCGTTTTTGACCATAGCCGCCGTGCCCGCCCAGATGGCGTCGACGAGGGATTTGGGCTCGTAGCCGTAGGGCGCGAGCTTTTTGGCGAGGAACTTAAAGTATCCGGTCGTGAACGCCTCCTGATCCATCGGCAGCAGCGTCCCGTCCAGGTCGAATAAAATGGTGGTGATGTTCAATGCGAGTCTCCTTAGGGGTAAATTACGGCAGCAGCGTTCCGCTGCGCAGGTCGATCTTGAGCGTGACGGTCGCCTGACCGGCACTGTCCGTCCGGCGGGCGGAGAGCGTCAGCACACCGCCGCTGAGCACGGGCGCGTTCTCGCTGTCCTGACAGTCAAAGTAGTATTCGCCGTCAGAAAAGAGCTCTTGTGCCTTGATCGTCACCGCTGCCTCGCCGCTTCTGCGGTAGACGAAGGTCGCACCGGCCAGATTGGAATAGGGAACGCCCGCGTACTCAGACTTGTCCGCGCCGTAAAAATACGTCTTCTGCACCAGCGCGGCAGACGGCGCGGAGCTTGCAAGCAGCGCGTCCTCGAGCTCGGGCCGGAACTGCTCGGCCGAACGGATGCTCAGGCCGCTTTTGGCGTCAAAGTGATACTCCCAGCCAAACTCCTCCACGGCAAAGCGCCACGTGAGCGGGAAATAGGTCACGCCGCGGAAGTTAAGCAGCGGGTACGGCTCGGCGGAATTGTCGAGGCATTTGCCCTTGTCCACCGTGTTGACGGCGATCTGATAGTCAGCGACGGTCGCCTTGGCGGTCACGGTATTTTTACTGGTCGCAGGCGTGTCGGTCCACGTGTCCTCGCTCGCGTCGCTGTAGCCGACAAACAGCGTGCCCTTGGGCTCGGTCTGATACCAGTTGCTCTTGAGGTGCAGGAAGCGCGAGGCGTGGTAGGTCATGGGGAAATACGTAATATCGCGGTAGACGATCAGCGGATATTCGCTGTGCGCGCTGTCGATCTTGGTATCGTTGAGCGTAACGGCAAACGTCGGGAGCGTGACAGTGACGGTTTTGCCCTTGTCCGCCGCCAGCGCGGAGCTCTGCAGCAGCAAAAGCAAGGCGAGCATAAGAGTCAAAAACTTGCAGCGTTTCATACGGCATTCCTCCTGAGTATTGATAAGAGAATTTTACCATGATTTTCAGAGCGCGTCAATTCGTACGGCCCCGGGAAAGAGCAAATGAAAAGAGACAGCTTAAAGCCATCTCTTTTTTGGTGCCTCGTCGGGGATTCGAACCCCGGACACCCTGCTTAAAAGGCAGGTGCTCTACCGACTGAGCTAACGGAGCGGACGGTTTATTTTCGCAGGAGGGCAGGCAGCCGATCATGCCGGTACGACCCTCCGGATACACTTTGGCAGGGATGGCTGGACTCGAACCAGCGAATGAGGGAGTCAAAGTCCCTTGCCTTACCGCTTGGCTACACCCCTATTGGGAAGAGAGGGCTGGGGCCAAATCCCATCCCTCTCTTTTTGTGGGGTGGGTAAAGGGACTCGAACCCTCGACACCCGGAACCACAATCCGGTGCTCTAACCAACTGAGCTACACCCACCAAATATGAACCGCAAGGGATGCTGACGATGCTCCTTCAGCAAAAGAGTGGCGCGCCAGAAGGGACTCGAACCCCTGGCCTACTGCTTAGAAGGCAGTTGCTCTATCCAACTGAGCTACTGGCGCAAATTGAATGGAGCAGGTGACGGGAATCGAACCCGCATCCCCAGCTTGGAAGGCTGGTGCCCTAGCCATTGTGCTACACCTGCATGCGCCCTCCGCAAAAATCGTCAGCTCTGTTATAATAGCATCAGTGTCCCGTTTTGTCAACGTTTTTTCAGAATTTTTCTGCACTTTTTTATGTTATCTGAGTAGAGCGTGCAATAGCCTTGCACCGTCAGCACTTTCCGGCCGCGCGAACGCGCCGCACAGCCGCTCAGGATGCCACTGCACGGCAAAGACGGGGAGCGTCCTGTGGCCGACGGCCTCGACCGTGCCGTCCTCCGCGCAGGCGAAGACCTGAAGCCCCGTCCCCAGCCGCCAGACGGCCTGATGGTGTGCACTGTTGACCGTGCAGCGCGTGCCGTACAGCTCGCGCAGAAGGCCCGGCGCGGTGTTGATGGCATGCAGCCGGTCAACGCCGTCAATTTGACTGTGGCCCTCGATGTGCTGACGCAGCGTGCCGCCAAAATAGACGTTGAGGACTTGCAGTCCGCGGCAGATGCCGATGACAGGCTTTCCCGCGCACAGGAAGTTGTCAATCAGCGTGAGCTCACGCGCGTCGCGTGCTTCGTCGAGATCTTCCGAGCCGTTCAGTGCTTGACCGTAAAAGCGCGGGTGCATGTCGCCCCCGCCGGGCAGCAGCAAAACGTCCGCGTTCTCCGGCGTTTCGGCGAGCGGCGCACCGACCAGCGCGAGCGCATTTTCGTAATTTTTCAGGCGTACCGATAAATAGACAGTCTTCATACGCACAGAATATGCCCCGAATGCGAAAAAAGACCTTGCAAGACGCAAAAAGTTATGGCATAATAGTTTGGCTGATAACAGCGAACTGAATATGCAGCGGTATCGAAGTGGTCATAACGGGGCTGACTCGAAATCATGTTTCCACTTTGGAAGTCCAAACTGCCGAAAAGCCAGTAACCATGCGGGTTTGCGGGCAAGTTCAAATTGTGAATTGGGGTCTGTTCTATCCTGTTGTTCTTCCCAATTTCCACGGCTTGAATTTTGCGGGAAAATGGCTATAATGAGAGCAGCCATTTGACAGCCACTTTGAGAGGTATGTTTTGGGGTTCCGTAGTTACCGCTATCGTCCCTGATTTACCGTCATCATCCAAGTTGGTGTAATGATTCGAAATCAGGTTTCCTATGCGGAGTGCCAAACGGCTGAAACCCTTGGAACCATGCGGGTTCCAGCCGAGTTCAAATTGAATAATGTTGCTTGTTCTATCCTGTTGTTCTTCCCGATTTCCACCGGCTGAATTGGTCGGCGGGTCGGGACCAGGGATATAACATAAATTTGGAGATGTACCCAAGCGGTTGAAGGGTCCGCACTCGAAATGCGGTAGGTCGGCTCAAAACCGGCGCGAGAGTTCGAATCTCTCCATCTCCGCCATGAGGTCTGCCAGCGAAAAGCTGGTAGACCTCTTTCCTTTTTACGGAGAAACCGCCGATAGGTTTTGCAGCATGGGTGCCACAATGTCCTGCTCAATGGCTGCGGCGGATTGTTTTTTCGTGGCATATTGCAGATGCCCGTAAATATCCACCGTTGTTGAGATCTCACTGTGTCCCAGCCACTCCTTTACCTGTTCCATCGGGACACCGTTGGCCAGCAAAAGCGAGGCACAGGTATGGCGAAGATCGTGGAAACGAATGTGCCTTAAATTGTTCTTGGCAAGCAACTTCCCAAAGGTCGAGGACACATAGTTGGGTTTAATAAGATTGCCGATCACATCGACACAGACATATCCCAGATATTCTTTGTTGTAGGAACGCCCGCACAGCTTGCGATTTTCTTCCTGCTGTTTCTTGGCCTCCAGCAACCGCTCTTTCAAAAAAGGAATCAATGGATAAGTCCGCAGACTGGATTTGTTTTTTGCCTTGTCCTTCTTAATCGTGACCCGTTCTCCCTTTACATTGCAAGTTGTTACCGTATGCCGGATGGAGAAGCAGTTGTGGTTGAAGTCAAAGGCACTCCATTTCAGACCGATAACCTCACTGCGGCGCAGGCCGTAAAAAGCAGTCAGAAGAACTACCAGTTCGATCTTATGCCCCTTGATGACTTCAAACAGATTCAGGACTTCCGAATCCAGGTAGTAGTCACCCTTGAAGGGTTCAGGCTTGGAAATGATAATCCGGTCAGCCGGATTGCTTGGAATCAGATTTTTGTCAACCGCATAATTCAACGCCCCATGAATCAGAGCGTGGTAATGTTTAACGGTAGTCGGCTTGACCCGTTCCAATTCTTTCTCATAAAAAGCGAGAATATCTTGTTTGGTAAGGTCGCAAAGGGCGACAGGATGCTCTCGGAAATACGGGGCGATGGGGTTGTTAAGCTGTTGTTCGTATCCCGAATAGGTCGAGAGTTCAATGGGCTTGCTGTCCATCACCCGTCCGGTAGCAGACTTGTACTTGTACTCAAGCCACTGGTACAGGAAATCCACAAAGGAAATCGCTGCGGATGACGGGCCAGACGGAGAAGCCGACTGCTGTGAGGCCGTAGCCTCCTGAAGCAGCTTTTCCGTCCATTCCTTTCGGATGGTGGGAAGCATATTGTTTGCCCAGGTCTTATTGCCCTTGACTTTCTTATGGGTGGGAATCCATTTGGGCTTTCTCTTACCATTCTCATCGGTAAGGTTTAGAACCCAATAGAGATACCCTTTTTTCTCGGCCACATGGCCGGAGATTAGTTTGCTGTTTTCTTGCAGGTGTACCGCTGGCATACTGATCTGTTCCTCCTTTTGCGGTATTGAGTTCACCTACCAATGACACCTTTATTGTATCATCGGACAGAACAAAACTCCAGGTAAATCCGCGTCAGAATTGTTAACTTTCTGCGTCTATCCGGTGAAGATCGACACCATAGCCTGCTACTCCGCCAAAGTGGAGCAGGTGATTTTCAAATAACGAAGAATGTGGGCTTTGGGGATGCGGTAAGCCCGTCCAATTTTCAGGTACTCAATTTTCCCATCTTTAAGTAACTTGTACCCGGTTTTTGTACTGACGCCAAGCGCCTCACACATTTGACCAATGTCCATCACATCCGGGTAGTCTTTTAACATCAATCGGTAGGCATCTCTGGGGGAGAGTAGTCCGCCGTCATTTTCATACATTGTGAGTCCTCCTTTCGTTGGGGTATCCTATGCCGATGCTGATTGCCAGGGCTGCATCTATCTCCAGCATTTTTTCTTTGCTGATACGCCCAATGTAACCACGGAGCCGCTTCCGGTCTATTGTCCGCAGTTGTTCCAACAGAAGCAGAGAGGTAGGCGCAAGCCCCGGCACATTCTCAAGTAGGATATGGGTAGGCAGACTGTTCTTCGCTTTTCTGCTGGTGATGGCTGCCGCAACAACGGTAGGACTAAAGTGATTCCCCACATCATTTTGGATAACAAGGACAGGGCGGATGCCGCCTTGTTCGGAGCCGACCACCGGGTTCAGGTCTGCATAGAACAGATCGCCACGCCGGATAGCCTTTCGCATAAACTGACCTCCTGAATATTAAGTAAGCCGAAAATGGGGCAGGCCATAAGACCTGCCCCATTTCCGGCGAAATACAAAATCCGATTTGTTTTCTTGTTATGTGCCATTTGTCCTTAACACCCCGCACATATTGGGAAGTCATCAGTGACCGGCAGCGAACCGGCCCACGGGAATCTCACCCCTCCGAGGATCTCTCCGAGCTGCCCCCATTGCGTGATCCTGCAACCAGATGGTTTCCAAATGTTATGGACTACTCTGATCTTAAGCAGGGCTGTGGCTGGACAGGAGTACCATTATGCCCCTTTCCGGTCATGGCCGCGCCGGGTGCTGCCCGGTTTTTACAGGCTGCCGTTACTCGCTCATACGGGACAGGATTGTATGCAAGACCAATTATGATAATCAGGTGGGATCTGCTCATCATGTCCGTATATCATGGCGCGGCCCCTGAATCGGCTTTTGCTCCTCGCACTGGAAAGGGGGATGTTACTGATGAATGACTATGCGGTTGTCAAGGTACAGGCGAAAGGAGAACACTCTGAAAGAATGCCTTTCACCTATCGTCCTGAAACCGCAGGGGTGTCAACCCTGTGCCGCAAAATATTTTTTAAGTTTGGCAATCGCCAGGTTTATGGACTTGGCAACGGCTTGATGGCTTGTCCCTTCCATGCGACCGATCTGCCGGGTAGAGAGTCCCTGAAAAACATGAAGCCGGAATCGCCGTTTCTGAACCTCGGTCAAAGCGCCCACTGTAAAAAGCTGCTCCAGGGCTTTCCAGGCATACTTGCGGTTCTGTATGTCAACAACTCGTTCTTCCCATTCTTCATCCAGAGCGCGAGTGGCACAATGCTCCGTTTCCTCCAAACCGTGGATCGAAACATCCTTGCGGGTCTGGGCGCTCTCTGCCCGATCCTGCTCATAGTAAATTTGATCGGACAGGGCTTTCAGCTCTGCAAAGTCATGTTCCGTTTTGTCAGGATTCTCCTTCAGATAATCCTCCAGTGTGATTTCTATGATTTCGTTATGAAAGCGATAAACGATATTTGGGCTGTTTTTGTTTATCGCATAGTCGCTTTTGCGATAATTTTGCACCTCTGTTACCTCCGATTTGTTTTTTGTGGAAAACAAATCGGAAGTGGTGGTGCTCGACACCAGTGACCAAGTAGTCGAGAACAAATCAAAAAGCGGCCGAATCTGTAACTCAGTACAAATTCGACCGCTCCAAGTCGTTTATTAAAAAGTCCGCAGAAAAAGCATCTTTTGGCAGGTGGAGGCTTTTCGCTTTTAGAACAATACTCCCGGCCACCATACTTCCATATAAAGATGATTTTCTTTGTCTTGTAAGCCGTGTGTCGTGGTGCGTAAAGACAGCGGAACAGCATAATGCGCTTCTTGAGGTATTGCATAGTGCATCAGACTCCTGTCCATACAAACGGACGGCACACCGGCAGCATCACTCCCTTTCTTAATTCAAATATATGTATTTCTACCGACAGGTCAATGCTGCCGAGCCGAAATAAACCTATTCAGTTTAAGATCAACTCTGCATTGTCCGGTCATCAGCGATTATTCTTTTTTATGCGGATAAAGTCAGTAATCAGAAGTATCAAACCGATTATTCCAATCGCAACTATTACATAGCTTTCATGTAAAATTCCATGAAAGCCAAGAAAGCCACTAAATCCGGTTAAATGGACACCGTTTCCGGTCATTCCCGAAATAGGAAAACGAACAGAAAGTCGCCATAATACAAATATAATCAGCGCCGATATTCCAAACAAACTTCCTCCAAGCCACGTTCTCCATGACATTCGCTTGTTTCCTTTCAATGCAGATTCTTGTGGTGGGGTCGGCTCGGTAATATTGTCCTTTAACAAATAGTCAGTAGATACCTTAAAACATTCACTTAATGAGACGATTTTTTCCAGTTCAGGGGATGCCAAGCCGTTCTCCCATTTTGTGATGGCCTGCCTTGATACTCCTATTTTTTCTGCGAGTTTCTCCTGGGACAGTCCCATCTTTTTTCGTTCCCTTTGAATCTTTTCGGGTAACTTCATAGTGAACCTCCTCACTTTCATTCTATTTTTTCTGTGGTAGCCACTCTACCACCCCACCTATGTCAATTCGGCAACCAGTGGTAGCAATAAAAAAATTATGAAATATTGCAGAAAAGCTCACCGAAACGGTGAGCTTTTCTGCAATAATCAATATTGTGGGTAGCTGCCTATTTTGGTTCTTCCCACAGATGCCCACACATTTTCATAGAGAGAATCTATCCTTCGTTTTTCCCAATCGCATCCGCTAATTGACCACTGACGGCATCTATGTAGAGATATACCCCGTCCCGATCACAGTGGTACAGGTTAGAGTAGCTTGTGCTCTCATTCGGGCTGATGGGGTTGGGCTCTACCACTTCAGTGGCCTCCAACAGACCGACTCCTGACTTTGCAGCAGCAGAAAGTGCTTTTTTCAGCACAGCAATCTGTCCATTGCTCCAAAGCCCCTCCAGATCTTCAAGGACTTTTGGGTCCTGCTCCATGTCTTTGAGAAGTTGTATAACTTGATCTGGAGACAGATATACACCGGAGCAATAGTTTTCGATGATTCGGTTCTGCATGGGGTTTGGAAAGGAAACAGGAGTGATTTGTTCCCATGAGGTGAAGTACCGCGCATATTCTGGCTTTTGTTCCACCAGGAACGAAAAGGCACTACCTCTGGTGTAATAATAATCTCGGAAAAAACCTTGGATTACTGCAATATAGAAGCCGTGGCTTTTGTCAAACAGCTCGTTAGATTCCGTTTCAGCCCCAACGCGCAAGGTATTCAGATATTTTTCGGCATAGAAATCCTCCATTCCATGCTGCGCGGCAAGGGCCAGCACTTTTTCCTCCTGTCCCTGCTGTATCCAGGTTAAGGGAGTAAAATACCATTCCCGCATTTCCTCTGGTGAAATCGGGTGAAAACTCACATCGTATCCCACAAAAATCCTCTTTTCAATCCCACCAGAAGTACCAAACAGTGGACTGCCGCAGCACATCGGCCAGAGCGCCCACGGTGGCGTCCTCCGGCCCCTGGTCAATCACATCGGGACAGAAGCCATACAGTTCCACTGCTGCATCCATAGCCTTCTCCTCGGGAACGGGAGCCGGGAGCAGGAACTCCAACTCGTCGTGGCTCATGGCAGCGGGCACCGCCCCATGCTGTTCAAACCAGTATTTCGCAACTGCCATTAACTCTGGCGTGTTAGGACATTCATTCCAGCCACCAAAGGGCAGATAGGCAAAAATCTCCCAAGGATTCTTCACGGGGATTTTAGCCAGAATGAGAGGATAGGTCATATTATTATCGGAATTCCAGTAGCTTGAAAAACGACGGTTATCATATCCGCCCTCCATCTCGCCCAGGATCTCCTCATCCCAGTCCATATCGTCATCCTCGGCTTCTTCCTTGCGCTGCCCAATCATTTCCTCCAGGACTGCCTTACTGTTCTCGACAGGGGCGGAGAGCATTTTCTTCCGGTATTCGGCAACTTTGTCCGGGTCGAAAGCAAAGTCGTCCTCGCCATCGCTGTCCGGGTCAGAATTCATAATCAGGCATTCCCACAGGATTTCGTCATCCGCCTTAATCAGAACCGGCACAAAGCCCTCTTTGACACTTTCCCGTTTGGCATAGTTATATGCCGACATGATGGGGTCATCATCCGTCATTGAGGGGAAATAGGTACATTCACAGTCCAGATATTCCATCATGGCTTCCGCAAGGTCTGAAGGCTCCAGAGTGGCCTCATCGAAACTCTGTCCCTGCCAGTTGACGAACCGCTTTTCCATGACTTTTGCCATAGCCTGATAATAGTTTTCATCAAATGGGATGAATAGATAGGCTTCATCCTGGAACTTATCGGAATAATATTGCTCTGAACCGAAATATTCCAAAGCATAGTTATCAATGTCGCTGGGGAAGTACGGGCTGTCCGCCTCGCCATAGTAATATCCAGCAAAGGCTGCGCCCTCCTTGTTGAACAGCGCCCCAAAGAGCTGTCCTTTCAGCTGGTCCCGGATAAAGCCACGCAGATCGGCGCGGCTCAGATCTGCCATAAACGGCTGCACCTGCTCCCAGTACCGCTCCATAAATTCCGCGCTCATCAGATCATGCTCTATGCACCAGCGCAGATAGATTGCCATGTGGTTGTAGGCATTGATCTCATTCACCGGCAAGCCCTTTTCCTGAATGGATTCCAGGTGCCATGCGGCATCGTCCATATCGCCGGTGAATTCTTCCTCTGCAAGCGTTCCTCTGGTGATGGCATTCTGGCGGGTGGGATTAACCACAAAACTGATGCCTGCCATTTTTTTAAGCAGAGCGTCCGCATCATGCTCCATCTTATACTCCATCTCATTCCGATAGAGAGGGATCACCTGATAGAAGTTGACCTCCTCGCCGCTCGGCAAAGTGCAGACTTCGCCTCCGTTCCAGACAACATCCTGCGGACCTACCAGAAGTGCGGCGCAGAGTTCCGTATCCTCTGCAAACGGCGATTGCTTATCCATTGTGTGGCCAAAGCCCAGCCAGGTATCGTTGGAAATAGGCAGGCGTGCCAACACTTTCAAGAGACCAATCGGCCAGTACCACAGCTCATCCTTCAGGGATTCCTCATCCAGTTTCCAATCCGGTGGCAGAGCGATGGCCAGCTCTGCTCGCTCCAGCTTGTATTCCGCCAGTTCCTCCGGCACATTCATCCGGTGAGCACCCATGCCCATCGTTACCAGTGTGTAATAGTCCCGCTCATCAGAGGGAGGAACAACGCAGATGTCCACATGGATGTCAGGGGAAACCAGCTCATGGAACACATTCTCAAACTCACCAAAGGTGTTTTTGATGTGCTGCTCTATCGCAGACATCTCATCCTCCGAATAAACCTCCGGTTCGCTGTTTTTTCTTGAGGACCAGAAGGCATCCGCCTTCGTGCCGTCCGGGTTCAGGAAAATCTGAAAATACTGATCGTCTCCCGGCTGTTGATAGACAAGACCAATGCGGCGGGTCTGGTCCACAAACACACCTGTTAGAATGCCCTCTGGTTCTCCTTCAGGGGTGTGGGTTAGCCATTCACCGCTGTCCAGCCGTTCCTTGAGCTGCCGCAGCCAGTCGGTTCCCATCTTGGAGAGTCCAGCTTCGTTCATACGGAAGGAAAGTTCCACAAGATGTTCCTTCACCGGGTATTGGAATTCACAGCAGGGGGAATTTTTCTTATAGCTATACCGCTCTGGGTGAAACAGTTCATAAAATTCGGCAAGTCCCGCTTCGTCCACCCGAATGCAGGCTATGGCGCATTGTTTATCATCCGCATTCTCGTCCAGTCCCCGCTGGAGCGTTTGGTCAGCATCGGGATTGATCCAATGATATTCCATCTGTTCCAGGGTGGCTCCGGCTTTGATCTCTTTTTTTAAGGTCAGGAACTCATAATCTCCCGGTTCCAGTTTTAATCCTTGCTTGACGGCATCCAGCGCACCGGATTTATCGCCAAAATGCGCCCGTAGCTTGCCCAGATGGAGCCAGATCCAGGGGTAGTCCGGCTCCTCCAGAGCGCCCCGCTCCGCATATTCCAGTGCTTCTTCCAGCCTGCCGCAATACATCAACGCCACAGAATACCGGTAGTACCAGGTAGCGCAGCCCGTGGCGTTTTTCTCCGAATCCTTCATCCATTCCGCAGCGCGGTAGTAGTGGATGTAATCGTCCAGGTTAAGGCAGGCAAAGGCATACCAGAGGGCAATCTGTAAATCCTGGTGAGCCTGTTTTTCGCTGAATCGTCCTTCTTCTACGCCGCTTTTGATAAAATTCTCCAGCCAGTCGAGCATTTTCCCAAAGTAAGCGGCAGTTCCTTCGTCAAAGGACTCCAGTATTTCAATATCCTCTGTCGAGAGCAGGGAGCCAGTTTCCTCATGAATATCAGGCTCCGGTTCTTTCTCGTCCAGTAGCGGCACACCGCCCACATCCCGCCGAAATGCGTGGAAGTGAGCATAGGGCAGGTCGCTTCCCTCAAAGAATGCCTGTGCCGCTGTTAGTACAGCGGGCAGATCCCAGGCGATAAAATCCAGATACCCACAATACAGACCAGTGGCCCCACCCAGGAAGGTCACGGCTTCCTCTCCTGCATCCCGTAGGATGGCATCCCGCAGGTTATCCCGGAAATCCAGAATAGCTTTCACTCGTTCCTCACCGGTAAAACCGGACAGCGGGTACAGGAGGAATCCAGCGGCAATGCCATCCTTGTGGTACTCATCCACCATATCACTGCGGGCAGTCAGGTAGTCGTTGATGAGCACCGGCAGGCGGCAGCTTCCAGTATAAACATCCAGCCGCCAGTCAGCCTCCGGGTCCTCCACCGGTTCCAGTTCATAGGCAAGATAACTGTTTTCCAAGTAGTCGCTGCCATCCCGCCAGAGAGAAAGCCCCATGCTTTGCAGCAGCTCCGGCAGCTGGGAAAGGAGCATAGCTGGTTCCTCTTTCGGCTGAGCATAAACATCGAACCCGGCGACAAAGGCGATAGCGGAAACTTCTCCGATGGTTTGATCCACCAGCATAGACAGCGCCCACCAGACCTTGTCTGTGTCCTCTTTTAAGATTGGCGTCAGCTTTTCACAGCAAAGGACCAGACTTACCTGATGATCCTCTGTTTCCTCTGCCCACATCTGCACATCCTCAGCCCGAACTTCAATCTCTCCAGCTCGCAGCTCGAACCCCTCACAGGGCTGGCGGCCTACCCAGATATTCCAATGCTCAAGCACCGATTCTGGGGCCTGCTTCTGGAAGTACACCAACGGGAACAGGCGGGAGCGAAGCCCCTCTGGACTGAGGATCAATTCATGCTTTTCGCCATTGAAGCCCAGCTCGAAGGAAGTATCACGCAGGGCCGTCTTGAGTGCATTCCCGCATTTTTCAACCAGTTCTTCGCCGCGCTGGTGTGTTTCGTCCGTATCTATGATTTGACGCAGTTCTGCCTCAATCTGAGAAAAGGCTGCCCATGCTTCCTGCGTCCTTTCACGGAAGTTCTTTTCAAAGCGGGGCAGGGACAAACGACGGCGGCAATCGTTTATGTACTCCTGCGTATCTTTGTCTCCGGGGCGGGCTTTCAGGGCCTTTTCAAAGTAACGCAGGGCGGGGCCTTCCTCATCCAGACAGTAATAGGCCAAAGCGATTCGATAATTCCAGCAGTGATCTTCGGCAAAATACTCCTCATGGGGAGCCAGAAGTTCCAGCGCCTTTTCAAAAGGCTCCCGTTCTCCTATATGTGCAACGGCAATATATGCCTTGGCCAATTCGCTGTCCAGTTCCGGGGTGCGCTCCTCGGCAGGAATCGCTTCCAGGGTGTCGATTACCTTCTGCGCTTCATCCTGTTCAAACCATTGCTGGCATTGTTTCAATAAATCCATATCATGATCTCCTTTTCCATCTTCGGTAGGGATAGGTTTCACTAATAAGCAGAGCTTGTAATTTCAAAGCTAAAATTCATATCTGCATTTATGGTGGCTTCTTCATTTGTGGCTGGTTGTATCACAAACTCAAATGTAGGTTCATAGTCCCCGTCCTGCAAGGTTTCTCCACCCAAAATCTCGATATGATACCAGCCATTTGCAAGCTCAATCATCGGCTTCTTATGCACTCTATAGTAAGAAATCAGATCTTTCACCTTTTCAGGCGTAAACTGTTCCAATATTGGCCATGTAAAAAGCATCAGCATATTATGATCTACTTTGAGGGAATAGCCACTTTTTCTAAGCTGCAATCGGTTTCTTTCTTTGCACAGCTCCGGTCTATCACCAGAGAGATTGAACAATATGGTATAGGGATAGTTTTCAATACCGGTCATTGGGATTACAATTCCTTCGGCAAATATCCTGTCGCCGCTTTCGTTTGTGGTAAACTCCATCGCTAAATCATCTGAAAGATGATTTGCCTGCTTCCAGTCCTCCAGCAACAAAATGTCACCAAGGAGAAAATAATTAACAAGATCGTTTAATACTTCCGTAAACCTATATATCATCCATTATGCCTCCCTTACAATCCTGTCCGTTGCCAGCCGTCCAGCCGCTCCTGCACCGCGTCAATCATCCAACCCTCGCCCACGCGCTTCATGAGAAAGCGGCGGTCAAAGCTGGTATTTTTCTCTCTGGTGTAGATGTAGAGCTTGTTCTTAGTGATCTGTTCCGCGTCAAGGAATTCTTCCCCGTTGTAGGTGCCCTGGGCGCTGTATGAGAGGGCCAGAGGCCGGTAGCCCAGACGGGGCTTTTCGCTCACATACTTCTCCCAGATCGCCAGCAGGCGGGGCACAGCCTCGGCATCTTCAAACCCAACCTGATCCATGTACTGCTCCCATTCTGTCATTTCGGCAAAGAAAGCGGACAACACATTGCGGCATTCCGACGCTGCCTGCTCATCCAGCTGGACGGGCTTTTTGGCCTTTTCCCGCTGGAGCTGGGAGAAGTGTTCCATCTGCTCTTTGGTAAACTGCACATGGGCCACCGGCTCGATGCGGCTGCTGCCTGCGATGGACAGCAGGCCCTCGTAAGTAACAGCGGTGTGGTCGATCTGGATGTGGGAGAGCTTGGGGATGGAGGCCGCCTGGAGCAAGCCGGCATCATCCAGCCTGGTGCGGTTGAGGGTCAGAAGATCCAGTTTGCAGCTTTGCAGGGCAGACAGGCCGCTGCCGTTGATTCCGATGTTGCCGTCCAGCAGCAGATAGCGCAGCTTGGGCATGGCGGAAAAGACGGGGAAGCAGGCATCGGTGAGCGCCCCGTCCTCCACGCCAAAGTTGGCCATGCTTTTGTGTCCAGCGAAGGGGGTAAGCAGTTCATCCGTCACCGGATACCCTTTCACATGGAAGCCCACCAGGGTGTAACCGGCCAACCGCTCCATGATCTCTGCGGTCAGCTCCGGAATATCAAATTTCTTTTCTTCATCTAAAGTTAGGACACCGTTTTCCCAATCCGCTGTCCGCGCCCGTTTTGGCCATTCCATAGCTTTCCTCCTTACTCCTGTGCTCAATCTGCTAACATTTCATGGGGAAATCTCTTTTCAAATATCCCAGTCTATGAAATCTTCACGGTTCAATACAAAGTGCTGATACAGGCACTTCAAATTTTCTTGTTCATCCCGTGAGAGCTTCGCCCCGTTTTCATACTGTAAAGTGTCGGCATACAGGATAAAGCCATCCACTTTTCCTGATGAAGCCCGAAACTCACCGTTTCCAATAATGGCAACATCGCCACATACAAATGTAACCGAAGAAGAAGTGGTATGGATTTTCATAATTGCTTTGATCATGACTTCCTCCAAAAATCACATCATTGTGTACTTTGCTCATTTGGATTGTCTTTAGCGGGCTCCAATGCCGATGAATCGCACCTGCACAACGCAGCTTCGACCTTACAGATTGCGGATATATGCTTGATCTTCCAGAAACTTTTCCAACGAAATCTGCTGCTTTTCGTACATCAATCCCCAGCGGTCAAGAGAGTTTTCCAGCGGGGCGGTTCCGGTATCAAGACCGGAATAGATCAAGAGCGGCAGTTCTTTCAGCCTGTCTTTTGTCTGCTGAAAGCTGCTGTCGCCAAAATGCTGTTTTAGAAACACCAGAGCCTTTTTGGTGTCGGAAATCCCGGTTACAATCAGGCGGATGTAGTGATAGGGATATGCTGTTTCATATTCCTGCGTTTTGGGTACATCCAAAACGCTTTCGAGAAAATCTTCCAAACAATCAAAGGCAGGCTGAAAGTCCCAAGTTCTGGCGCCATGTTCTGCCCAGAACACGGCTGTATCGTTCCGTCGCAGGTCCAGGCAGTATGGATCACCAGCATCAGACGCAATCACCACAAGATGCTCGTCCCAATCTTTAATTACCTTTTGTTCCACAGGATTATAGGCGTATCCCTCCTGGCCCTTCACAAGGGTATCCAGTCCCCACAGTTCTAGGGCCTCATAGGTATCATTGCTCCACACGGTTCGCAGTCCACAGCAGCGCTCCAACAGCATCCAATAGTCTGCCGGAAGTTCCCAGCGTCTGCGGATCTGGCTCTTATACTGCTTGGACATGGCTTGCTCCATCGCAGGTATATCAATTTGTCTTAATAGCTCGTCCAATAATTGCTCCAATCGGCTTTTCATCAATATCACCTCTCATTTTCGGGTGATACTATTCTCCACCCGGATGTCTGCACCCGGATAACAGGACGGAAAAAGTCATAGTCATTGTGAATCTCATTATCCTCCCGAACCTCCTGTTTACAGTGAGGGGAACAGGGTAAATATCCAAGCAAAGGACCCATGCCACCGCAGACATTGCAGCCGCCGTCGCCGCCGCAGGTGGTCAATGTTTTCCCGTCTACCAACTCCCGCTTATAGGGGTCGTAGGCGATAGACAGGCCAAAGAAGTTGGGCTGCTCCATGTCGTATGGCTTACCCTGATCTTCCCCGTTTTCAAAGTGGTGCAGTTTCATCTTGTGGTCCAGTCCATCCCCCCAGGGAAACAGGGTGGGGCATCCGCCCCCGCACAGATAGGCCCACTCATCCGGCGTGGGAAGGCTGGCTGCCAGCTCCCACAACAGGGACCGCTGAAATTCCGGGTAGGTCATTGGATGGCACAGCCACGCTCGCCAGCTATCACCATTGCGTTCAAAGCGGACAGTTTCGTGTATTTCAAAGCTCTGGCTGTTCTGGCCCGCCCACTTCTGCAAGTTCTCCAGCCAGTCGGGGTGGGCGGTGATGCGTGGATCGTTCATGGGTACGTTTTCCCAGCCAATTTCCTCCAGTTTTCTGCCCACGAACATGGGGGCGATGGTCACCTGGCGTACTGGGTTCATGCCCTGCCTGAGAAATTCCTCCGCAGAGCCCTCATATTCGATTTCCGCAAAAATATCCGCCAGTTCCTCTTGGTTGGCCTTGTCCATTCCTTGGACAAAACTCTCCCAGCCAAGAATCACGGTATCGCCCGGGACAAAGACAAACTCCCGGCCACCTTTTTCAAATAGGCCGGTGGTGCAGCTTTGTCCCCAGCGGGAAAAGGCGTATAGTTCCTTGAATGTCAAATGATAACGAGTCGCCAGCGTCTGCATCAGCCAAAGCTTATCGGACAGTTTCAATGTATCAAATTGTGGTCGAAATAAATTCTCGTTCATAACAAGACCTCTTTCAATTTGCTCCGGCAGACTGTGATTCCTTTTCCACAAGGCGAACCGCCTCCGTCAACAGCTTGGGAAGCTGATTCCTTTCTGCTGTTTCATACTGCTGGACTGGATGCGTCCAATCAAAATTTTGAATGATAGAAATGATGTATCTGTCCTGATACCAGCCCATATCCAGCAGAAAGCAGTTCGGATATTCTACTTGCAACATATCTTCTTTTTGCGTGATATCCAAAAAGATAATCTCTCCAGTGCCAAAATCCATCTTTGACCAGACTTGCACGGCAAAATTCCTCCTCACGATTCTCCGAAATGCTCCAGGTACAACTTCCGCACGGAATAGGGACCAACAAGGGTCGTTTCCTTTCGGCCATCCCAAGAATACACATGAATTTCGCCTTCATCCCCAATGTACCGCTGTTCCTCAAAGGGTGCGGGAAAGGGGAAGCTTTCTACAATGCTCCAATCAATCTTGGGCTTCAGCCCATCAAACTCCTCGCGCTTGAGCCTTTTGAAATTGAACACCAAGGCCGCTCCAATTCCATCGAAAAGCAAATCTGCGTATTCTCTGGGGGTAATATTCTCGCTCACATTGGCAGCTTTGATGTCCACATTCAGAACCTTGTCGCCGCAGTTTGTCCATATTTTATTGGGAGAGAACCAGGTAGTCCGATCTTTGCCGCCTGCAAAGTCCTCGCGGAAATAGCTTCTGTTGGCGCTGTCCATCTCGACCCCTTCCCGAAGCAAGCCGTTGTATGAGGAAAGCGGAAAATATCGGTGTTTTGCCGGGTCAAACTGGTCAAACGAAATGTCCAACAGATACCCATGCTTCTCACTACGCATAAGCTTGTGTGGCTTCACAATGTTTTCTTCGATGAAACTCCAAATGTACTCGTCCACATGAATAGATACACGAGGGCGACTGAATAATGTGATTTTGTAGTGATCCTCTCTGTCCATTCTCTCCGTATTGAACCAAATACGATGAATTTTAACCATAGTTATCCCCTCGCGTGATTTCTGCCAACGACACTTCTGTTTCCGCCTAAAAAAGTAGTTCACCGAAAAACAGCCTGAGAGTTACGGCAGATAATGATTCAAGCTGTGGCTTGCTGAGAGGAGTGTAGTGAAGGACGATTTCTCCATACAACTCCGTGTTGATGTGGTGTTCTTCCAGATACCGCAGAACCTTTCGGTTGTTCCGCACGATATTTAGACGAAACCTGGTATTATCAAGGGCATATTCAAAACAGTCCGGGTCAATCAACTGACCATTGGCTGGATCATTCATTTCCAAGCGGAGTGCTTCCGCGCCGGTCTTGCGGGAGAGTGTAAAGTAACCATCCTCCAGTTCAAAGAACAGGCAGGACAGCCCTTCCTCATTGTCCAGCTCCCAAGTCATTCTTTTTGCAAATAATTCCATCATTTTACCTCAGACTGCGTTCCAGTCGCACAACATTTCATTCTGCGTGACCCGGCGCAGTTCGTCCCGTACCTCCATTAGAGCAAAACCCAGCAGGTTTTGCCCCCGCCACTTCATCGGGTCCTGCGCCTCGGGGGAGCTGGCTGCGAGACGAATACCCCAGATGTTATCATAGGGACTGGCCTCCACCAGCACACTATCTCCGGTGGAGAGAAGAAATTCGCGCAGGTCGCGGTTCTGGCTGAATTTGCACCAGTTGCCATTCAATACAATGGCGTATTTGAACTTATCCCATACCTTCTGGTCAAAACCCCGCACCTTGCGGCCCAGGGCCTTGATCTGTTTAGGGTCACTACACTTCAATATCTGCTCCTGGATTTCACTATCGCCAAAGAGCTCCGCCTTGGCCGCCATCATATACTGCTCCATACAAAGATAGGTATTGGCAATGGACCAGAAATCCTCCATCCACCACTGGCTGAGGCAGCTTTTTGTCAGCTGGCCGTCCTCGGAAGGCTGATGGCCCCAGAATAAGCAAAATTCCCGCTTTCTCCCAGCGGCAAACTCCTGCTGAAGCCACTGCCGGGTGTATTTAGGGCTTCCTTCCGGCTGCCACGCATTCACCCAGAAGTCCCCATGTTCCAGCACTTCGCTGCTATCTTCGTCATCCCACCAACCCTTCCAGGTCACCGGCTCGGGAAAGAGGGTGCGGTATTCCGTCCGCTCATCCGGGGAGAGGGTGTCCATCCAATCGCCAAATCGGTATATGTAATCCTCCCCATAGCCCATGCGCCAGCCAAT
>OKSG01000339.1_pt1 | contig 21898 bp, 15 predicted proteins | sample 1606411 | NCBI WGS metagenome assembly OKSG01 (sample SAMEA3879586, study PRJEB24766) | human gut metagenome | biome: human-associated habitat; feature: feces | place: USA | collected 1985/1987
AAATCCAGCCAGCTACAGGGTCGTTCGCACGAAATCTTATTTATTCAACAAAGCCATTTGCATGACTAAGGAGAACTACCAATGCAGCAATTCCCCGTAGTATTTGTATTGAGTTGATTTGTCCAGAAATTTTCATTAATAGCTCTGAATATGAGATTTATGATAAAGTCATACTATGTTAATTTCGCGGTTGAGTAAATTATAATTATGTGTTTATCAATATCATTGGATGATTGAAACAAGACTCCTCCTAAAATAAAAAAATCAAATTCATTGCTACTCTTATTTGGTCCTAAATGAATTTAAGAGATTAAACTGAAAGTTAGGCTATTAAATCAGTTTGATATAATATTCTACATATATAAATTAACAAGCAAAGCATAAAATCAATTAACTTATTAGAGATAATCCCATCCGATGCACACAAAGATTCCATTTACAGTAACAAACAAATTCTTAGAATTTGGAACACTACTATTATATTCCTCCATAAGTGATCACTCATGAACATTAAAAAACAAATGTCCTTATCATATCTCTACTCTACGCAGATGAAAAAAAACTATTACAACTTTATAAATTAAATCGAAAATAAAATGAAGGAAAACGTTAAGTTAACGACTGATTTCTTAAAAAATAACCATCCAATATAAACATCAGTATATTAGACCATCAGAAATGACAAGTTTCTTACTTTCCGAAGATAAAGGACCATGGTTTACAAATCAATGAAAGAAAATATGTTATAAATCATTTATAAAAGCCGGTAGCAAATGCAACCGGCTTAACAATCGAAATTAATCGTTACCAAAAAGATCGCGAGTGTAAACCTTATCTTTTACATCATCAAGCTCTTCTGCCATTCGATTAGAAATGATAACATCAGCTTCTTGTTTGAAAGTATTCAAGTCACGGACTACTCGAGAATTAAAGAACTCATCTTCTTGCATAACCGGTTCATAAATAATGACTGGGATTCCTTTGGCCTTAATACGTTTCATAATCCCTTGAATAGAGGAAGCCCGAAAATTATCTGAGCCACTCTTCATAATAAGTCGATACACACCTACAACTTTAGGGTTGCGACTTAGAATTGAATCTGCAATAAAATCTTTACGAGTACGATTGGCATCTACTATTGCAGAAATAATATTATTAGGCACTGACGCATAGTTAGCCAAGAGTTGTTTAGTATCTTTTGGCAAACAATAGCCTCCATAGCCAAAAGAAGGATTGTTATAGTGATCACCAATACGTGGGTCAAGGCATACACCTTCAATTATTTGCTTACTGTTTAGCCCTTGGCTTTCAGCATAACTATCAAGCTCGTTAAAATACGAAACGCGCAAAGCAAGGTAAGTATTTGCAAATAGTTTTATTGCTTCAGCTTCTGTTGAATCTGTAAACAGAACAGGTATATCTTCCTTGATGGCACCTTCTTTTAATAAATTAGCGAAACGCTGAGCACGTTCAGAACGTTCACCAATCACAATGCGAGAAGGATACAGATTATCGTACAACGCTCGTCCTTCTCTAAGGAATTCTGGAGAGAAGATAACATTATCAATTCCCAAACGCTCTTTTATACTTTGTGTAAATCCAACGGGAATTGTAGATTTGATAATCATAACTGCTTCGGGATTAATCTCAGAAACATCGCGAATGACAGTTTCAACAGTTGAAGTATTGAAATAGTTAGTTTTCGGATCATAATCTGTTGGAGTTGCAATGATGACATAATCAGCACCACGATATGCATCATATTTATCCGTCGTTGCACGAAAGTTTAGAGGTTTTTCGCTCAAGTACTCCTGTATCTCCTTATCAACAATAGGAGATTGTTTCTGGTTAAGCATATCCACTTTGGCTTGTATGATATCTAATGCAACAACTTCATGATGCTGAGCAATAAGGATACCATTAGATAAGCCAACATAACCTGTACCGGAAATAGTAATTTTCATTCGATTACACTTTTATCAGTTAACTGGATAATGGCTAATAGCCACGTTATGAATCAACACGGTTAATGTTTTTACCTTGATGTCTAATCCATATCAAGGGAATCATTTGCTGTCTCTTTCAGATCAACCTCTCTAGCTACAAATATATTAGGATATCTTTATGCCTTGATATATTATGGCATATAAGAGAAAAGACACTTATACTTTTCAACTTTGTTAAAAAATATTTAGTGAAAACCCATACAAATGTATCGATAGTTTAAATTTACTATATAAAAAATCACCAAAAAGGGTAAATATTAACATTAAACGCATACATTAATGACGTAATTATGAAAAATATAATAATTACAGGAATCCACTGTCGAATATAAGAAATAAAACTCACACTTACAATCGGTTTGATAAAGAAAGGGAAAACTAAAAATGACACTAATATTTGTGCAATGGAAAGTGTTAATGAAACATACCACAATTTTGGGAACAAAATTATGGTAGAACTAATACATAACACAGCAATGCCTGCTACGATATTCCATATGAATTCGACATTTGTTTTCCCATTTGCTTGCGCAATAGCACCTGTCAACCCTCCCATAGGCCTTAGCGCTCCAAAGATTAGCATGAATGGCAAGATGTCCATAATTGGCATTCTTTCGCTACCATAAAGCAATGTTATAATTATAGGGGAAAATAAGTAAATAGATATGTAAATACAGGAACTAAATGCTGCAATAACAAAGGTGCCTTTAAGGAATATTGCCTTTAATTCATGCAACTCTCGTTGATTTTCTGCAAATCTAGGTAATGCCAATCTATTAATTACAGGTGAAACTAATTTTAACGGTTGGAGAATCAAATCTTTCGCCAAAGAATACAATCCAAGAGAGTCGCCACCTAGAACTTTCCCAACAATAATTACATCTAATTGCGTACGCAATTGATTAATAACTTGCGATCCTAATTGATATACACCATATTTAAAAACATCATGTACAATTTCTTTTTCAAATTTGAAAAGAGGCCGCCATTCTCTATTTCCAAATAGTGACATGAAGCATAATCTTAAAACTGCGTTCAAAATCAGCCCCAAGACTACAGCAGAAGTTCTAAGGTCCGTTTTATAAATAGCCCACACAACGAAAAAGAATGATATAAACTTAGCCCCAATTTCAATTTGAGAAAGTAAAATCATTTTTTTAGCTTTTATATAATGAGCTTGATATTGCGATAAGGAACCAAGGAAAACAAAATTAATACTGGCTAACATAATTAATGATTCTAACTGTGGCATCTTATAGAATTCGGATATCGGCAACGATGATGCGAATACAATAAGCCCAGTAAAAAGACTCAATAAAAAGTTAATCCAATATATCGTGCTTTGTTGCTTTCTGGTCATATCCTGTTTGTAAACAATATAACTACTCATGCCCATATCTTGCAAAATCATAGCAATAGCAAGAACGGTGTTTATTATAGCTAAAACTCCTAGTTCATGTAATTCTAACACTCGTGCAAGAATACTTATTTGTATTATTTGTAGAAGCGCGGAAATAAAATTGCTTCCTAATAACCATGCTGCCTGCCCCTTTATCCCACTCACAGATGGTACTCCATAAGCGAGGTCATTTTATTGTATTCTATATCTATGTTAAATGACTCTTCAATTTTTGTACGGGCATTAACTGTAGCGCTAAGAACAGACTGAGGATTATTATATATAAATATTAATTTCTCAGAAATTTGCTCTATGTTTTTTTCATCACATAAATATCCACTAATATTATTTTCAATTAATTCCGGAATACCGCTATGGTATGTAGATACTACGGGTAAACCACTAGCCATTGCTTCCATCAGTGCTACAGGTATCCCTTCCATATCGCCATTCTCAGATGTTATTGACGGCAAGACAAAAACATTACTTTTATCAAGAATAGCTTTGACGTTTGATTGAGATTGAAATCCGGTTATCGTTACTACATCTGTCAGTCCTAATTGTTCGATTAACGACCTTAAACTTGATTCAAGCGGACCATAACCTACAATTGTATAGTTGAATGGGATATTATTTTCCTTTAGTCTTGAACAAGCGCGAATAGAATATTCGATACCTTTCTTTTCAATTAGACGACATACAGAGACTATATTTAATATATTCTTAATATCTCTCCCCTTATATACAAATTCCTCGGCATGAATACCCATTCTAATAACTTCAATTTTTGATGGTTCACAACCCAACGAAATCATTTTTTCTTTCCACAAATGACTTATCGGGAAAAACAAATCGCCTTGAGCAAATAAATTAGCATACTGTTTTTTATATCTGGCAAGTACATCTTTTATAGAAATATCAAAGCCATGGAAAATTGTAACTATTTTGCCATCCAGCACCCCCAACTCTCTTAAAGAGTTAGCTATAGTGCCACATGTACCAAAATGCGCAACAAAATAATCAGCTTTATAAACTGACTTTATACTCCCAATAATTGAAGGCAAATATAAGGTATGAGACAAATGTCCATATTTAATTATGTTAAATGCTTTTACTTTACCCGCCGCCAGACACTTTAATGCATGAGAAAATCTTTTTGTTAGTACTGCCAATCGCCCTTGAGTTGTAAAGTTTGAAGGGAATACATAATCAACTTTTTCCTTAAGATTATAATTTACAAAATCTTCATGCAAACAACTCATATCTCCAGGGTAAAGCGCCAATATTCGAACATTATGTCCCATTTTTATAAATGAAATAATTTGATTCTGAATAAAAGTTTCCGAAGCTACCGGAAAAGTTGCACAAAAAAAAGTAATATTCATTTTATTTCAGACCTTCAAGAATTTCTTTGATATTATTATATCCCCTAACTCTTGTTGCATTAATTCTCTGAGCTAGTGTATTTTTTACATCCTCATTATTTTCTAATACATGGTCTATTTTATCTACAACACTACCCGTTATTAATTCATTTATATCCGATGAAAGAAACTCCATGTCAAGTTCATTCATCACCCCTCGTGATTTATGTTCATAGTTAAAAGCAATAGCTGGTGTACCGAAGTTCATTGATATTATTGCAGAATGTAATCTTGTTCCGATTGTCAGCATACATTGCTGGAATAATGTGCCGAGTTGGAGATCATTTAATTCATCCATTACTACATGATAGTTTTCTTTATTTTGTACCAATTTTTTAATTGAAAGACCAACAATTCTATCATCATTATTATAACTCTCAATACCTGTACAGGTTGAAAACGCTATTATTTGATACCCCAAATCAATATAGTGATCAATTATTTTCGCGAAAGCCGATTCATACTGATCCTGAGTGACACCAAGTCTTTTATCAAACGGTGCTAATTTTCTGACAGTTATAGCTATTGTTTTCTTATCAGAAATTAATTTGCTCCAATGATGAATCATATAATTATTTGACTCGTCAGGATTTTGACCAACTAAAAATGCTGTATCTACACTTAACGATACATTTTTCATGTCAAATCCATATTTAACCATAATATCATAGCTTACTCTTTCTCGTAACTGAACCAACTCAACATGTGAAAATGAGTATTTTGCTACACGATTGAAGTTTTTTCCTTCAAAAGGGCCTACACTGTGCCCAATAAGATATATTTTTTTATTAGCAAGCAGTGCGCATAAAATATGTTCAAATTGAGATACACCATATAAGTCTACAAAAAACGAACCACCGACTTGAATTACAGCATCATATTCTTTGAGTTTTTGAGTGAACTCTCTAATATGTTGTGGTAAAGGGAATGCCTTTAGTACCCCTTTCTTTTTTATATGGCTTATCAAAACAAGCGGCAAACACTTGTTTTTTGCTTTATTAATGATTGTTGATAATGCCCCCGCTTTCTTCTTAATTGTTTTGTCAAAAAGAGGATCTTGAATGATAGTCTCTCCCAGAAGATATTCTGAACTTTTTGAGTATCGGCTCAGAATATCAATTTCAAGATTAGCATCTAACGTCCTCAGGGTATCTAAAAGGCCTCTGAGAATTGCAGCATCTCCACGGTTCCCGCACGTATGATTACCTACTAATAATAATTTCATAAGCCCTCAAATTATTTTCAACAAAATATTTCTTTCTTAGAGTAAGAACTGAATATATATTTATATATGAAATTCAGTAGCATTAATAGCTTTATCCTAAGTATATAAACTGGCTTATACTTCCCCATCATTACTTTTATGTTTTATAAAAGCATAAAATTTCCTGACATCCAATTTAAACACAGGAAAATTAAGTCATTAAATCTATTTGATTAATTTTTTAGATAAGTAAAAGTAATATGCACAGAAGTTCTTAAGGATCATTGATGAAAAAGTTGATTTGTAAAAACCACCTCCATCGAGGTGGTTTACAGTATTAATATATAAATTAAAACATTACTTTGGTATCTAAATTTTGTTAGACCACTCAGTATGGAATACACCGTCTTTATCGGTACGTTTATAGGTATGCGCACCAAAGTAATCACGCTGAGCTTGGATCAGGTTAGCTGGCAGAACTGCGGAACGATAACTATCGTAGTAAGCTATTGCGGCAGAGAACGTCGGTACCGGAATACCATTCTGTACGGCATACGCCACCACATCACGCAGCGCTTGCTGATAGTCATCAGCGATCTGTTTGAAGTATGGCGCCAACAGGAGGTTAGCAATGCCAGCGTTTTGCGCATAAGCATCAGTGATCTTTTGCAGGAACTGCGCACGAATGATGCAGCCAGCGCGGAAAATCTTAGCGATCTCGCCGTAGTTCAGATCCCAGTTGTATTCATCAGAAGCAGCTCGCAGCTGGGAGAAGCCCTGAGCATAGGAGACGATTTTACCGAGGTACAACGCGCGACGAACTTTTTCGATAAATTCCGCTTTATTGCCGGCCGGTTGAGCCTGCGGACCACTCAGCACTTTCGAAGCAGCTACACGCTGGTCTTTAAGCGAAGAGATGTAACGAGCAAATACAGACTCGGTGATCAGAGACAGAGGTTCGCCGAGATCCAGTGAGCTCTGGCTGGTCCACTTGCCGGTACCTTTGTTTGCAGCTTCATCAAGAATAACATCAACGAGGTATTTACCTTCTTCATCCTTCTTGGTGAAGATATCTTTGGTAATGTCGATCAGGTAACTGCTCAGTTCACCTTCGTTCCATTCGGTGAAGGTTTGCGCCAGCTCTTCGTTTGAAAGAGCCAGACCGCCTTTCAACAGCGCATAAGCTTCAGCAATCAGCTGCATGTCTCCATACTCGATGCCGTTATGAACCATCTTCACATAATGGCCAGCACCGTCAGCACCGATATAGGTCACACATGGCTCACCGTCTTCAGCAACCGCAGCAATCTGCTTCAGAATCGGAGCAACTAACTCATAGGCTTCTTTCTGCCCACCAGGCATGATGGAAGGCCCTTTCAGAGCCCCCTCTTCACCACCGGAAACACCGGTACCGATAAAGTTAAAACCTTCGGCAGACAGCTCACGGTTACGACGGATGGTGTCCTGGAAGAAGGTGTTGCCGCCATCAATGATGATGTCGCCTTTATCGAGGTAAGGCTTCAGGGAATCGATGGCGCTGTCGGTGCCAGCCCCGGCCTTCACCATCAACAGGATACGGCGTGGTGTTTCGAGGGATTCAACAAACTCTTGTACTGTATAGTAAGGAACCAGCTTCTTGCCTGGATTTTCGGCAATAACTTCTTCGGTCTTTTCACGGGAGCGGTTGAAAACTGAGACGGTATAACCACGGCTTTCGATGTTGAGCGCTAGGTTGCGCCCCATTACTGCCATACCGACAACCCCGATCTGTTGCTTGGACATTACATACTCCTGTCAGGTGTGGTCACTGCGACACGCTCGCAGCTTAAAAACAGTTATTATGTTAGCTCAAAGATGGTTAAGAGCATAGGGTAAATTTATTTTTATGATTTATCATATGAGGAAATAAAATGGCCATAAATACGCCTGACAATATTGAGCTTAACATTTCCATCTGCCAGCTTTGTTCTGCATCCTTGAATCAGAAGTGCATCTCAATAAAAGTCCTAAACCATAAGAATCGTTAATTTTTTATAAGTCAAAGTAATTTCTTGTAAGCACGCGTCACAATATAATGTATTTAAGTAATTACCAAGAGATACTTTGCACGTAACAAGTCACACGATAACTTTCAAAATCAGGACGTTAAAAAATAATCAAAATAGCTACCTCGAGATGAAACCTTTCATTATACTTTTTTCTGATAAATCCGAATTGAGCAATCCTAAATTGGATTCATATTCTGTAGTATTTTTTTCATTGATCAATTGATACCACCATATCCCTTTGATATAATATCTTGAATTAACAAGACGAATATATTTAGAAATATATTGCTCTTGCTCTAATGCATTAATTCTTCCTTTGCTAGAGTTCGAATACCCCATTTCCGTGATATAAACGCCTACTGTTTTTCCATTATTAAATGCTTTGGTGATTTCTTCTTGAAAATCATCTATCTTCTTAAAATCATTTTCAGGATCATTTACAGAGTAGGGGTGTATAGATATGCCATCCACGTAGTTCATTAAGCCGTTTTGCATCATCACTTCAAGCCAATATACATGACGACGGTCTAAAGGATTTAAACTACCAGCTATAATTTTAGCATCTGGAGAAATAGAACGAATTTTTTCACTTGTTTCCTTTATCAATTCAACATAATTATTTGCTGACATCCTTATTCGGTCTAAATTATAACCCTTAATATCTTTCGACCACCATTCATTATAAATCTCATAAGTAACATTATAATTTTTGTATCTATTCACAACCCAATTGACATAGTTGACGAACGCACTTCTTGTCGCAGGGTCGATCGGTTTATCATTACTATATAGTGGATTCTTATATCCTAATATCAGTAAAGGCGTAATGTTATTATTATTTGATTCTTTAATCAACTTATCTAATCTGTCATTAGGTACTTTATATTCTCCCTTGTTCCTTTCCACATACTGCCATCTATAATCTGTGCGATATGAAACGAAATGATATTTTTTGAGCAACTCAAAAATTTTAGAGTTATCTATGTTTAACTTTTCGGGATGAAAGCACACTCCAAGAATTTTTGTGTCATCGTCTGCATACGAAACGGATGAGAAAAATAAAAACACAACAAATAGAAGTTTCCGCATAAATATACCTTTCCTCATCTAATATGCCGATCAAACTAGTTTTTCATTACCCATATTTTTTATAATCAGGAACACATCCACCAAACATGAATAAATATTGGTATTGCCTATAAAACGTTTGAATAGTGAAGAATATTCTATTTTAATGCCATAACTAATTAACTGAGCCTTAAGTATTTCTCGGTCCCTATTTTGAATATTGTTCCTTTTGCAGAAAACCTCAAACGCATTATATATTTTCTGCTTATTACTAAGCGTTATTCTATTTTTATCATGTGAGGTATCTTGGAAATATAAAGGCATATTAATCAAATATGCTTCATTTAGTTCAGAATACGTAAGCAATCTATAGAAAAGCTCCATATCTTGCCACGCAGGCATGTCAGGAGAAAACTTCCCGGCATCTCTCAACCTTTTTGTATATGTAAAACATTGGTTGCCAATGATATTTTTATGTAACAGTTCCTTTCCTGTTATTGTTGTTGGCAAAATTGAATTTAGATATCTAACCTTTTTATACTTCCCTCCAGCCACAACAGTTAGGTAATATGTATATAAAAACACATACTTGTTCAAAAGATGTGATTTATCCATCAATTGCTCGATCCTGTTTAGTGAGAAATAATCATCATCATCTAATCCAGTTATAAACAATCCATTTGCTTTATCTATCGCTAAGTTTCGACTTACACAAGCGCCAGAATTATCTGTTTTTAAAATATAACTTACTCGTGGATCTTTTTTACTAAAGTTCTTAAGGAACTCTTGTGTACCGTCGCTTGAATTATCATCAACAACAATAATTTCCAAATTCTTATACGTCTGATTAACAACTGAATTAAGTGCGCGTTTCAATAATTCCAAACGATTATATGTTGGAATATAGATCGTGACTAACGGATTATCTTTCATTTCAATATCTCTTGAGAAAGTAAATTATTATATACTACGATAGTTTTTTCATTCATTAATTCTTGTGTATATTCGGTTACAACCTTGTAATACAGAATATCTTTTATTTTGTTTAAATCATAACCATTTAAACTAGATAATAATTTTGCAAGTGAAGTAGGATCTTCATTTGTAAATGAGAGACCACTTAAACTATTTATTGATTGAAAGGCACTTATATTACTTGCGATAACTGGTAATTTATAACTTATTGCTTCAAGAGGTACCATAGCGAGCCCTTCCCAACGAGAAGGAATAACTAAACAGTTCGCCTTTAGGTAATAATCAAATAATGATTCTTGATTAATCCAACCTGTAAATATTATATTGATATTTTTAAATTTCTGATTTTTATAATCAACACTATCATTTACTGGTTCGCCAACCATAATAACTTTAATTTTATAATCGAGTACTGTGTTATCTATAATTTTCAGTGCATCTATGAAAACATCAGTTCCTTTCTGATAATCGAAACGGCCAACATATAACAAAACATATTCTTCACAATTATTACAATTAACTTGGTTTGATACTGTCGGAATATTCACACCATTATTGATCACAACCATTTTATCTCTAGGAATACCTGCTAGAGAAGCATCGTTATATTCACTGTCACCAACACAAATAATTTTACTTGTGAACCTTGCTAATATTTTTTCGCATTTAATGTATAATGTTTTCTTTAATTTATGTGAATCCATTAGAAATGGAAAAGCATGTGGACAATAGACTACTTTAATATTTTTATTTTTAAACAGAGAAAGTATTAGTATACGCCCAATAAATCCAGCAAAAGTGCTATGAAGATGAACTATATCAGGTTTATATATTTTTATCTTTTTATATAAAACAATCCCAAGTTTTATTAATGATACTACGCCTCTCTTTTTTCTATCAAATGTTGTCAGATTATACTTTAATACTGACGATATTTCCGAAATATGCTCATTAGGAACAATGACTTCTACACCATCTATTTCTTTATTATTTAACTGGTATGTGGCCAAGCTATTAATAACGGTAGCGACACCTCCTTTAAAGGTTTCTGCTACATGTAGTACTTTCATTTATATAACCTCAATAGTTATCTATTGTCAAAAAAAATCAAACACTGGATTGAATTGATATGGATAAACACCAGCAATATTGCTTGCAATCATCAGAACAAAATATATAAAAGATAGAATAATGAATGTAATATATACAAATTTATTATTTATTTTTTTGAATACTATAGGGAACATCAACATGACATAGTATAAAAAATATTGAATAATTCGTTGAGGACCTGCAGGATCTGTCCCTAGCATAGCAACCGGGAGTAATAAAGCAACTCCACATAGATACATGCACTCATAGATTCTATATTCTAAATTATCTTTCCTTAACCGTTTTCCAATTATATAAAAGAATAACGCAATCACTACATATAGCATAACGGTTAACAACCCATTTTTGCCTTTTGTTGCCTCCTCTGTGTAATGCTCATATCTTGAGTTGTTCAAAGCCATATGAGCTATCATAAGTGGTGCGGCTATGGCACTACTTAAAACTATAGGTATTATTTTATATTCTATCCGTAGTTTATTATGACAGACGAAATAAAATATCAGCATAAGATATGCTGTCACATGAAATTGAGAGGCGATTAGAATCACAAGGAAATATTTAATAAAATTCTTATTCACTAAATACCTTGTTGCCAAAAAACAGATTCCCATTGCAATACATTGGCGAATTTGATTATACATCGCCATATACAAACCAAATGTGATATAAATATATATTGAGAGAGGATAATCTACTGATCGCGATTTTAAAGTATATATAACTGGAAAAATAGAAACTAGCGCCATCACAAAAAAATATAAGGAATAATCGCTACTATAAATTTCACGTACTAAATATACCAAATATTGATATCCAGTCTCTACTTCTGGATCAAATTGAAATGAATAATTATTGAAAGGAAAACGAAAATAACGAGTATAAACATTCGCATCGGTCCCAATCTCATAATGTCTCATCGTGGCTAATATCACCAATATAAGCAATGGGAACAGGACGGCCTTTCTATTTAATATCTTATATTCAGCAATAACCCATGAATAGACAAGTAATAGTGCAATAATATATGGGAGCATTTTTTATCTCGTAAAAATTAAATTTTTCTTAATTCCTTTTATCCATTATACGATATTTTCTATTATAGGTAATTAAGATTACGAAGTCTATTTTGTATATATATCTCAGCGCAGATAAGATAAAAATAATAACAACATGCATATATTTATTTATAAAACATACCAGTGAGAGAAAATACATTGCGTGTTGTAGTGTAACTAATATACAGTATTTATACTTATTACAAGTAGCGAACAGGAGATATCAAAGATTTGATTTTCTCCTGCTCTTTGTATGATAAAGCTTAGTATGCTGATTTGTTAACAAATCCTTTAAAAATCGTAAGAAAAATTATTTTTAAATCTAACCATATACTCCAGTTACGGATATAAAGTAAATCATATTCAATTCTTTTTTCCATTTTTTCTAGTGTATCAGTTTCGCCGCGCCAACCATTAACCTGCGCCAACCCCGTAATGCCTGGTTTAACTTTATGCCTGAGCATGTATCCTTGAATAAGTGCTCTATATTGCTCATTATGAGAGACTGCATGTGGTCTTGGCCCTACTACTGACATCTGCCCAAAAAGTACATTAAAAAATTGCGGTAGCTCATCTAAAGAGGTCTTACGCAAGACCTTGCCTACCTTCGTAATCCTAACATCGTTTTTTGTCGCTTGCTTAACGTTACCATCATTTTCCATAACCGTCATTGAGCGGAACTTCCAAACTTTGATTGGTTTGCCATCCATACCATAACGTATCTGTCGAAAAAAGACGGGACCAGGTGAGGTAAACTTAACAACACAAGAAATAAGTAACAAAACAGGAGAAATTAAGATCAGAATAATTGTCGAAACCACTATATCTTCTAATCTCTTGAATACCATATTGATCCCATTAAGAGGGGTATCAAATAAAGGTACAACAGGGACACCATTAATCTCCTCTGTACGAGATTGTAATATATTGAATGTAAATAGGTCAGGAATTAAAAGAACTGAGCATGTTGTATCAGTTAATTCTTTAAGAACATGCTTTATCTTATCTTCATCTTCGATAGCAAGAGCGATATAAACTCTATCGATCTTTCCAGATTTTGCATCCTCAACAAGTTTATTTAAATCGCCAGCATATGGTATTCCTTGTAAATCATCTGTATTCTCGTCATCGTAAATACCTTTGACTACAAATCCAAGCCACGTCTGTTCCTGAAAACTTTTGAATAATGCAATACCACTTGGCATAGCACCTACCATAGCTACAGTGCGACGGTTATAACCAAGATTTCTTAGTACACCAATTCCATATCTAATGAAGCACCTAAAAAATATAAAACCAACACATACAATGACATACCATTGATAAAATACAAAATGCTCAGCATTAGGTATAGGATATACATTTGAGATTAAAAAAAGGATTATTAAGCTTAAAGTCCAGTTTTTTATTATCATTAACAATTCAAGTGAGAGTTTATTTCCCCTCCATGAACGATAAAAATCAGTGATCCCACCAATCATTTGAAAAACAACAAGAGCGAATAATATTAACACTCCGAATGCTAAATCATATTGTATATTATTAATTAGATAAACTATATATAGTGATGAAGAAACAACTACAATATCAAACAATCTCTGTATCATTGATATAATTGAAGCATTACCAGAGATTTGATACCTTTCAGGAAGAATATTCATTATTAAATCCATTAGGTCATAGAATTGAATATAAAGTAGAAATCACTGATGATAAATATTACAACATATATCGTTATATAACTTCAAACTCTACTCTAATAAGACGTTGCATTTTATTACACTCTGCAATTTAACAGTAAGGTTTGTCGATTTATGTATAATTTTAAATATCCTAGCAATATGAATTTTTTGTGTATTAAATGACACACTCTCTTTTCACACAAAACGATATAGTATTATCTTGGCACTGAAGAGACTTTCTTCAGTGCCAAGATCATCATTTATTTATCATCAGTATACTTGTAGCCATAATAGTTATATCCGTATCCATAATAGCTACCGGCTTTCTTTACTACTCCATTCAAAATACATCCTTTCACTAATACACCACTCTGCTCTAATCGCTTAACACTTACCTCTATTTCTTTGGCAGTGTTAGTCTCGAAGCGTGCAATTAGCAAAGTAGTGCCAGCATAGTTACCAATTATTGCAGCATCCGTAACAGCCAGAATTGGTGGTGTATCTAAAATAACCATATCATAATTAGCACTTGCCCACGTAACCAAATCACCGAAGCGTCGATGCATCAGTAGTTCTGCTGGATTAGGCGGTACCATTCCTCGCGGAATAAAATCGAATTCAACCGTCGGAATCGTTCTTACAGCCTTTTTAGCATCAACCTTTCCCGAAAGTATATCAGACAGCCCATTATCATTACTGACATTAAATAATTTATGCGTATAACCTTTACGCATATCAACATCAATAAATAAAACTCTTTTGCCGCTTTGAGATATAACGGCAGCAAGGTTTGAACTCACAAATGTTTTACCAGCATTCGGACTAGCCCCCGAAATCATGAGCACGTTATTCCTTGCTTCCATCATTGCAAAATGCAAACTAGTGCGTAGCCCTCGTATCGCCTCAATTGCAAGGTCCGCAGGGTTATCAATAGCTAATAGTCCATTGACTTCATTATTTTTTCTTCTTTTCCATTTTTGTTCTTGGGCCACTCTCTTTGCAAAGTCATCTGAAATAGGAATACTTGCGTATACATTGATACCTAAATCCTCTAACTGCTCGGGAGTTTCAATACCTCTACGCAAGAACATTCGAATCATTACTAATCCAAGCGAAATGATTCCGCCAAGAATAAGCCCTGCTAAAACTACTAATATTTTTTTCGGTTTGACCGGTTTCGGTTGTGTAACGGCTTCATCAATAATTCGAACGTTGCCAATTGCACTAGATTTTGCAATATTAAGCTCTTGTTGTCGATTTAACAATTGCATATATACAGCACGCCCGGATTCTACGTCACGACTCAGACGCAAAATTTCCTGTTGTGTTTCTGGCATTGACGAAACTTTTTTATTAAGTTTTAGTTTTTCATCTTGAAGCGTTTTTCTTTTTTCCATTAACGCCTTATATGTTGGATGCTCCTTAGTATAAAGTTGAGAGATTTCTGATTCACGAAAAGTTAGTTCATTCAATTGATTATCAGCATTAACTATCTGATCTAAAACAGACTTTGCCTCTAATGAAAGATCGACAGAATCATTTTGACGACGATAGGCATTAAGTTTATCCTCTGCCAAATCTAACTCATTCCGGACCTTTGGTAATTGTAAACTTAAAAATTCTAGACTTTTAGAATCCTGAGCAGCCTGCCGAGAAATATTCTGTGCTAAATAATTTCCAATTATGCTATCAACGATATTTTCAATAAGCCTTTTATTTTCGCCAGTAAGTGATATGCTTAAGATTCCAGTGTCTTTACCTTGATCCGTAACTGTGAGTATTTTCTGTAATTCCGTAATAGCTTGCAAACGAGTTAGATACGTAATTGTGAACTCCGTACCTGGTTTTGCATCTATTTTAGCTATCTTTATTGATAATCCTTTACTATCTAATAAAACACCTGTTTTACCTGATAACTCAAATCCGTCTCCAGATATCGTATAATTGTTATTATCTATTACTTTTAATGTTAATTCCGGGGTGTCTTCATTAGGCATCGAAATATATAATCTTGAAACATATATCTCACCTGGTTTGTCCCCCACCAGTCTAGCCCAACCACTGCCAAAGACAGGAAAATACTTTTGTCTGACTTCAGCTTGTAAATTGAGATCATCTACCGTTTTGCCTAAAATCATTCTCGATTGTAACAAAGCTATTTCTGGAGCCGATTGAGGTTGACTATCCGGGAGCATTTGACTCAAATTACTCAATATAGCGTTTGCTTGTTTTTCCTCAACCTGCACCAAGGCATCTGCCTGATATACAGGAGTAGCGAATAATGCATAAACTATTGCTATCAATGTAAATAATGAGACTATCGAAATAATTAATTTTCGATTATCAATTATTTCCCCAACAATCCGTCCTAAATCTATTTCATCTGTCTCTTTCTCAACAGATTTATGCTTAACTGATGACATGCAATTTTTCCTGATATTTATGCGCCTAATTTCTCAACCCAGCGCAAGCCGGCTTGCTCGATCAATTGATATACAGAGTTAAATGCTTCTTCACTCTTACGATACGGATCTGGAATTTCTCTACAATTCAACCATTGACCAAACAACATAGTTTTCCCTCTGGCTTCGGGTGCAATGCGGCCAATTTGTTCAATATGATATTTTTCCATGACTAGTATTAAATCATACTGGCGCCCTAGAGAGGCTGTGAATTGCCGCCCCTTATGCCCATCTAAGGATAATCCATGCTTAACCGAAACTTTGATTGCGCTTTCATCTGCATCATGTCCGACTAATGCAGCTGTACCAGCTGAATCTATTTTTTTATTAGGCAATTCACGGCGTAGAAAGCGTTCACCAATGGGTGATCGGCAAATATTTCCAGTACATACAATTAGAATTGAATCAAACATTAGTTGGGCCATCTCTTTATATAACGCATCGTTTCTGTCATATCATGTACACCAGTAATCGTCGGAACCAACTGTGAAATAACCCGATTCCAACGAACCAAAGGAGCAGTAGTAACGTATACAATATCATAAGGCTGCAACTGGAACTCAGTTCCCAACACCATTGCTGAAGCATCTTGTGCGTTTAGTTGGTAGATATTAGCAATTTTCCCTTGCTTATCTCCTTTCAGCTGGCGAATAACAAATACACCAGTGGCGTCACTAAATGCCTGTGACATACCTTCAGCATTACCTATCGCTTCAGTAAGGGTCATACCACTACGATCCATCTTCATAGTGCTCTGTTTGCCAACCTCACCCATTACGAAAACTTTAAGATCATCATTACGGGGCACAAAGAGAATATCACCTGGATATAGCAGATGATTCTGCGTTAAGTCCCCCTTCTGCATTAAGGCATAAAGAGAAATTTTGGTATCTTTGCCATTATGCGTAAGCACAACATTGCGCCAGTCTGCATCAGCAGATAGCCCACCCGCGGCATTAATCGCATCCATGACCGTCAATGGAATATTTGTTATCGCTTGCTTTCCTGAGTTGGTAACTTCTCCAGTGACATAAACCTTCTGAGAGCGAAATGCGGCTATGCTTACATCAACTTGAGGACTTTCGATGTAAGTAGTCAAGCGGCCCGCAATCTCCTGTCGCACCTGACTCAGTGTCTTGCCTGCAACTTGGACCTTTCCAATATAAGGGTAGAAAATAGTTCCGTCAGAATTGACCCAGTTTCCCGTATCACTAGCACTCCGATATTGACCAGCAGGTGTGGTCAATTCTGGATGATCCCAGACTGTCACCATCAGTACATCCCCAACCCCAATCCGATACTCGTAGTTTTTAAGCAAAGTATCTAGTTGCGGATTCGGTCTAGCCATCAGCGTTTCCGGGCGTAACTGATCTACCAAACTTGGAGTCATAGGATATACATTAACAAGTTTATCCAGATCGTAATCGCTATCAGGGAGTTCAATCGTATTCTTTCGTAAACTATTTAATCCTTGCCCAGGAATAATCGTACAACCCGATAAAAAGCCTATAACTAAAGCTAACGCGGAAAATCTAACAATTTTTTTCTTCATAATGTCACATCATCAGTAAACTAAAATTTGCCATTTCCTGAACAGCTATTGATTATCCAGCACATCCTTGTGTGGTTAGATATAGAGATGTATACGATTTGCTTCCTGCTACGTTACCAAAATCTCTTTACCAATCTGCCGCATTCAGCCTATAAACTAAAAGGAATTTCTATCCCGGCACTTGCGCCAACATCATCGCTATCGCTATGATCTGCGTTGGTATACCACAGCGAGGTATTTAGGCGGACTGTTTTATAGACATCCCCACTCCAGCCAAGTTGTACACCTTTCAAGGTGTCAGCATGCGGGAATGCTTTATTAATTGATTGATCTTTTGGATTTACCTTGGCATATACCAAACGCGTGCTCCAACGCTGGTTATCCTCTGTTATCAGTTCAACCTTACCGGCGAACAACTGCCCGTCTCCCCCCATAGCATCACCTAGCGGATAGCCCTGCTGATAATAACCATCTTTATAAATATGATGTGTATAGCTATAGCCTGTTCGACTCATATTAGTACGTGTATCATGCGCTTCCAAATACCAGTTCACCGCATCTTTACCCCAGCCGTGGTGCCCTTCGACCCCGCCGAGGAACATATTGGCTGATGGTAAGTAACCAGATTCATCCTCGCCGATCATTTGCCCATAAAAGCTTACCGGCCAACCAAGAGTTGGCTCGAGCTTGAATTTAAAGTCAAACCCAGCCAGCTGGTTACCCGGCTCATTATCGGTACCGGTATTATCATGCCCAGTGAAGCCATCCCAGAAACTGCTAAATGATTCAGGCCGCCCTTCCCCACCCCACTGCATAATGCGCGACGCGCCTAATTCCAGTGACTGGAAAGGTGAGAAAGTGAAACGACCGCCGATAATTTTGGCATGAGGCACCGCGGTATATTGATTCATCTGGCTAGCGGAGATCTGATACTGCCATGGGCCCACCCAGCGCAGCCACCATGTTTCCGGCGCCGCCTGCTCGGCTCGCTGCATCAGGAAACCGGTCATCGGCCGCATCGCGTCCCCGCGGATCAGACTACCTTCATAGCCAGGCCCCCACCACTGTGGTACCTGGCCAAAAGAGAGCCACTGGTTCCAGAACTTCACCGCGCCGTAGGCGCCGTTGGCGTTGAAGCGCGATCCGTTGCTGATCCGTTCTCCCCCTTCAACGTTGCCCTGCAGGTGGACATCCCACCACTCGCCGCTGTTGTTGAATGCCAGGCCCAGAGAATTATCCGCCGGCTGCGTCTGGCCAAACCCCTGCGGGGTGCCAGGCTGGTCGGTTGAGGTGTAGCCGGTGACCCTGAAATCGGCTTTTAAAGCAGACAGTCGCTGGTTGATACGGGCCAGCACCACTTGCTCAGAAGAATAAGACGGCTTGGCCTTTTTTAACGCCCGGGCGATCTCTTCCTGGCTCAGCGGCCAGGTCGACAGGCTCAGATGAATGACCCCGCGATCGGAAAGCCAGGCCAGGTCGTTACGCAAGTCGTTGTCATTTACTACTAACCCGGCCGCGTAAGCCTGGGCTCCCAGGGAGGAAAGCAAACCCAACGTCACGGCAATGCGCGCAATTTTTATCATTGTACAAGATCCATTTTCAGCCCCGCTGTCGTTTCTCAATGAGAATGAGGGGAATACCAAGATAGAAAGCGCTCGCGGCACCAGCTGACTTCGCTGTGCAACACCGGCGAGGCAAGTACATTTACCCTAAGCTGCTTGTTAGCCTTATAACATCCACTCAGCTCACAATGTAGGCGAATTTTACCCTACAGGCTATGGATGAGACAGGAAAGTTAACGTCCAGGCGATATCAGCAGCCGCTCCTGGCCAACTTCTGAGGATATCCGTAGAAAATCGTTAGATATCTATTGATGATGATCATCCTGACCGGGTCGATATTTACAGCCGTTGAAGAGAACCTCTGTGCAGCAGCAAGCGGCTTCAGCGACGCTACCGCCCCTGGCTTAACAGCTACCAGCGCACTGACTACCTGAACGACTTAATTTTTATCGACCTGTGGATGAATAATTGGTCAGGCCATTATTTTTGGCGGCGTTAAGTTTACGGGATTTCGGTCACAATTGGGAGTGTTGTTACCGAATATCTGCCAATTAATGCCGCCTGTCGTTCTACTGACAAAAAATAAGCGGGTCACCAATTAAGATTATTCACTGATTTCCAGGGTTAGAGATCTTCCCGGTACTGCTACATCATCACACATGCAGCTAACTGACTGTAAAAAAACGTCTTTTTACATAGCTCATCATCATGCAAAAATCAGATGATGGCGTTATAGTCAACTACAATTTCTGGATATTCATTGAATGTGCATCAGGTAACGTCTCAGCGCATTTAAGAAACGTCTGATCAAAGCTATATCCAGACAAATATGCAATAACAATGTAGTAGCACTTCATTATTTCATAAATATGAATTATCAATTACCGGATATATAGTAGATTATTTTCTTATTTGTCTAATTATCCGGCGAAAACTTAATTTCCCCTGTAAAACAAATGGCGATTACCAGGCCTGCTTGTGCAGATCGGTACGCGTAAAGGGTTTATCCAGCGGCCCCACCGCGGTGGCGATTTGTCCCAGCAGGGACTGAGTCGGTGCTTTGCTGCCGCTATGTAAAAGGATAAGCGGAACCATCACCAGGCATGCGACACCGCCCCATGAGATATTCACGTTCTCCGGATCAGAGGTACGTTTTTGCAACACCAGGAACAAAGCGCTGCCAGCAGCGCCCAGCAGCAGGCCGGCAATCACTTCCGAGACGGAATGCGCATGGATGACCAGCCGCGAATAGCCCACCACGGCGGCCAGAACATAGCCGGTAATAATGGCCGCTTTTCGCAGACCGACGGAGAAACGGGCGCTGAGCAGCCACAGGAAGATAGGCCAGAAGGCCGCGGAGAGCGCGGAGTGGCCGCTGAAGCCGGTGTAATCCAGCTCGCGAATACCCAGACCCCAGCCCATAAAGGCCAGTTTGGAGGCGCAGACGATGGCGCCGGTGATGCCGAACAGCAAACTCCACTGCCACGCCAGCAACCGCGACGTTTTACGCAGCATCAGGACAATAAACAGCGCCGCTGCGCTGGGCAGCAAAACGGTGCTATCGCCAAAAAATGAGATGAGTTGCCAGTTCATATACCTGTGATCCTTCGATGATGTCCACTGCCGTGCTCAGGGATTATCCGTAATGTCTGTACCAGCTCGCATGCCAATTCATTTCACATTTTTATGCATGCAAGTGAGATGTTTAAAGCGGAAACATGATCGCAGTCAAGTTTTATTTTTGGCTGACGTTGACCGCTTTCCCTGCGCTTTAGGAATTGTCGCACTAAGTGACTATTCATAAAGCATTATTGCCGCTACTCCGACCATTGCACCACAGAGGCCAGAGACAAACTACCAGAAGTCTCCGAAGCCATACGTTTCTTTACAATCGTTATAACATTCACGTTATGAATAATCTCTGCATAACGTTATGAGCGGCGTGGCGAAATACCCCCGCCCTGCCGCTCCCCCTTACGCCGGCGCTCAGGCCAGCAGTTTTTTAATGCTTTCGCGGAATTTGGCGCCTTCTTTCAGGTTACGCATCCCGTAGGTGACGAAGGCCTGCATGTAGCCCATTTTCTTCCCGCAGTCGTAGCTTTCGCCGGTCATCAGCATCGCGTCGACGGACTGCTTTTTCGCCAGTTCAGCAATGGCGTCGGTCAGTTGGATACGGCCCCATGCGCCCGGCTCGGTACGCTCCAGTTCGGCCCAGATATCCGCCGACAGCACATAGCGGCCCACCGCCATCAGGTCGGAGTCCAGGGTCTGCGGTTCGTCCGGTTTTTCAATAAACTCAACGATACGCGCCACCTGGCCTTCAGCCACCATCGGCTCTTTGGTCTGGA
>OKSG01000344.1_pt1 | contig 21441 bp, 19 predicted proteins | sample 1606411 | NCBI WGS metagenome assembly OKSG01 (sample SAMEA3879586, study PRJEB24766) | human gut metagenome | biome: human-associated habitat; feature: feces | place: USA | collected 1985/1987
ACAGGCGCAGCTCCTGAGATCGAAGTGCTCCGATCCGTGGGAGAATCATAGCACAACGAGTGGTACAATGCAAGTGTTTTTCATAGAAAAGTGGGGATCATGGGAACAAAAAGCTACACAACCGACGCCCCAAAGGGCATCAGGGCCAGCCGGGCCATTTTGAAGCACTGGAGGCCCACAGGGACCCCGACAATGGTGACGCACCACAGGCAGCCCGCCAGCACCCAACTCAGTCCGCCGATGAGTCCGCCGAAGAGAAACCAGAGGATGTTGCCGATCGTTTTCATAGAAATACCTCGCTTGTAGTTGTCTCCGAGGGAGACTGGTTCTATCTTAAACGGAAATTGTGAAGTTTTCAACCACGGCGGGAAATATTTTCCCGGTGAGAGTCAGGCACCGGCGGAAATATAAACAAATCCACCCTTGCAAAGAGGAGGGATATATGGTAAAATCACCATAGAGTGCAGGCCCGTTGCTGGCCGGTGTGAAAAACCGGAGGAGAAAGGGGCGGAGTCCGGCTGCAGCAAGTGGAACGTTCTATGGCTGAATTGGAGGCCATGAAGGATGCGTTGGTCCCCTATATGAACGATTATGGTATCTTTTCTCTGGACGCTGATGAAATGACCAATAAGGTGCGGATCGAGGTCTATGAGCACTCCCCGGCCTTGGAGCAGCTGCTGGAGAACGATGCGGACAGCTATGAGATCGTGGAAGTGGGCGATATACAGGTAGACGACCTGCTCCTGTCAGCCGAAGAGCATCAGGCTATGCTGGCACAGGGAGAGACGCCGTATAACTGGGAGAGTGAGAGCAGTCAGGTGACCTGAACGGCTGAACAGAAAAACGGGCTGCGGCCCGTGATAGGGAAGCTCATATAGCCTTGCGGAAATGGTGCAAGGCGTTTCTACGGAGCCGCCGAAGGCTCTACTATGGGTGCTCTGCCGGAAAAGCGGCGGGGTGCCTATTTTTTGCGGAAAGGAAGGAAACGGATATGGTGCAGGTTTTGAAGGGAAACATCGTGCAGGCCCCGGCGCTGGGGGAGCTGCAGATCACGGAGCAGGGCTATCTGGTGCTGGAGGACGGCGTGATCCGTGCTAAAAAGAATTGTCGCGATATTCGTCCGTAGGGACATTTTGCGGCATGTGGTATGAAAGTTGACCCCGGGAACGGAGTCAACTTTCTTATTATGCGAACTTTCCATGTTTTAATCGTAGTCTTTCTCCTGGGCGCTTGCGCCCGGCGCCAGCCTGTGCCCGAGACCGTGCGTCCCGTCAAAGTCACCACGGCAGCCGGTGCGGCGGTCATCGACAAGGACTTCGCAGGGCTGGCGACGCCCGATGACGCCGTGAACCTCGCCTTCAAGCTTCCGGGGCAGGTGCTCGATGTCCCCGTCGCGCAGGGCGAAAGCGTCAAAAAGGGGGCGCTGCTGGCCGAACTCGATCCCCGGGATATCGAATTACAGGTTTCGGCCGACCGGTCGGCTTTCGAGGAGGCCCGTTCGCAGATGCAGCGTATGCAGCGGTTGTTGGAGCACGAAGCCGTATCCCGCCAGGAGTTCGAAAGCGCCCAGACCCGTTACGCACAAGTCAAGTCCGCCTATGAGAACTCCCTCGGCCTGCTCAAGGAGACCAAGCTCCGTGCGCCTTTCGCCAGCGTCGTGGAACGCAAGTTCGTCGACAATTACGAACGCGTGCAGGCCGGGCAGTCCATCGTCCGCGTCGTGAACCCGGTGACGACCAAGGTGCAGTTCACCATGCCCGAAAGCGGCCTGTCGCTCCTGTCGTTGCCTTCGACCCGCTTCGAAGTCGAGTTCGACAACTACCGGGGCGTCAGGTTCCCCGCCGTGCTGAAGGACTATGCCAAGACATCGTCCGATGCTTCGGGGTTCCCCGTGTCGCTGCGCCTTACGGATGTCGACACCGGGCGTTATTCGATTTCGCCCGGCATGTCGTGCATGGTCACGATGCAGAGCGCCGATCCCGTCACGGATGCGGTATCCCTGCCCGTCTCGGCCGTTTATGCCCCGGCCGAAGGCGGCACTTACGTCTGGGTGGTGATCGGCGGCGACCGTGTCGAGCGCCGGGCCGTGACCCTGGGCGAGTTGTACGGCCGTGACCGGGTCGTGGTCGACAGCGGGGTGGAACCGGGTGAGCGGGTCGTCACGGCCGGGGTTTACCAGTTGCGGCAGGGCGAACGGGTGAGAATCTTAAACTGATGCGACGATGAGCCTGCCCGAATATTCATTGAAGAACAGAAAAGTCGTTTGGTTTTTCCTTTTCATCCTGCTGGCGGGCGGAGCCTTGGGCTTCGTTACGCTGGGAAAAAAGGAGGACTCGGTATTCGTCATCAAGAGTGCGTCGCTGGTCTGCTCCTACCCGGGCGCCACGCCGCTCGAAGTCGAACAGCTTGTGACCGAACCGATCGAGCGCGAGGTGCAGTCGATGCGCCTCGTGCATAAAATCACGTCCGAATCCTATTACGGACTGTCGAAGATCCTGGTCGAATTAGACCCTGCGACCCGTGCTTCCGAGATACCCCAGTTGTGGGATGAACTGCGGCGCAAGGTACTCAACATCCAGCCCCGGCTGCCTGCCGGGGCTTCGCCCGTGACCGTGGCCGACGATTTCGGCGACGTCTACGGTATCTATTACGGCCTGTCGGTCGACGGGGGTTTCACCTGGGCGGAGTTGCGCGACTGGGCACAGCGGATCAAGACGGCGCTCGTGACGGTCGACGGCGTGCAGAAGGTGAGCCTTTTCGGCGAGCAGACGCCCGTCGTGAACGTCTATGTCAACCTTGCAGCGCTTGCCAACTTCGCTATCCGCCCCGAGACGATCGTGGCGACCATCGGCCAGCAGAACACCATCGTCAACAGCGGCGAGAAACAGGCCGGGGCGCTCCAGATACAGATTCTCGAGGCCGGAACCTACAAGGGCCTCGACGATATCTCAAACCAGATGCTGACCGCTGCCTCGGGCAAACAATACCGCCTGGGCGACATCGCCCGCGTCGAACGGGGCTATGCCGACCCGCCGCAGACGCTCATGCGCGTCGACGGCCGCCGTGCCGTGGGCATCGGCATTTCGACCGAGGCGCAGGTCGACGTGGTGAAAACCGGGGAGAAGATCATCCGCGTGCTCGACGGCCTTACGCGCCAGATGCCCGTCGGCATGGATCTTACGGTGCTTTATCCCGAGAACCGCATCGCGCAGCAGGCCAATGCGACCTTCGTGCTGAACCTCGCCGAGTCGGTGGCCATCGTCATCCTGATCATCATGCTCGTCATGGGTTTCCGCGCCGGGGTGCTGATCGGCAGCTCGCTGCTGTTCTCCATCGGGGGTACGCTGCTGCTGATGCAGTTCCTGGGCGAGGGGCTCAACCGTACGTCGCTCGCCGGGTTCATCATCGCCATGGGTATGCTGGTGGACAATGCCATCGTGGTGACCGATAACGCGCAGCAGGCCATGCTGCGGGGTGTCGCGCGGCGCCGTGCGGTCGTCGACGGGGCGAATGCCCCGCGCTGGAGCCTGCTCGGCGCGACGCTGATCGCCATTTTCTCGTTCCTGCCGCTCTACCTGGCGCCGTCGTCCGTGGCCGAGATCGTCAAGCCGCTGTTCGTCGTGCTGGCCTTGTCGCTGTTGCTGAGCTGGGTGCTGGCCCTGACGCAGACGCCGCTTTTCGGCGACTTCATGCTCCGCGTGAACCCTGCCGCGCACGATCCCTACGATACGAAATTTTACCGCGCTTTCGACCGCCTGCTGGCTGCCCTGCTGCGATGGCGGTGGGGCGTCGTGGCAGGCGTCGTGGCGCTCTTTGCGGCGGCATTGGCGGTAATGGGTCTTATGCCCCAGAATTTCTTCCCGTCGCTCGACAAGCCCTATTTCCGTGCCGACGTGCTGCTGCCCGAGGGGTACAATATCCGGGACACGGAACGCAACCTGCGCACGATGGAGGAGTGGCTTCATGCGCAGCCCGAGGTGAAGACCGTCTCGGTGACGATGGGTTCCACGCCGCCGCGCTACTACCTGGCCAGCAGCAGCGTTTCGCTGCGCCCCAATTTCGGGAACATCCTCGTCGAACTGCACGACAAAGGGCAGACCGAAGCTGTCGAGGCGCGTTTCAACGCCTATGTCCGGGCGATGTGCCCCGACGTGTGGCTGCGCTCGTCGCTTTTCAAACTCTCGCCCGTGCCCGATGCGGCGATCGAATTCGGGTTTATCGGCGACGATATCGACACGCTCCGCCGCCTGACGCAGGCCGCCGAAGAGATCATGTGGCGGACGGCAGGCACGGTCAACATCCGCAACAGCTGGGGCAACCGCGTCCCGACATGGCTGCCGCTCTACTCGCAGATGAAGGGGCAGCGTATCGGCGTCACCCGCAGCCAGATGGCGCAGGGCATCACCATCGCCACGCAGGGTTACCGCCTCGGCGAATACCGCGAGGGCGACCAGTTCATGCCGATCCTTCTGAAGGACGAGAATATCGACACCTACAACCTCACCAACCTGCAGGCACTGCCGATTTTCACCCCCGCCGGCAAGGTCTACTCCATCGAGCAGGCGACCGACGGCTTCCGCTTCGAATACCGCGTCGGAGTGGTGAAACGCTACAACCGTCAGCGGGTCATGAAGGCGCAGTGCGACCCCGGCCGCGGGGTCAACACCATGCGGCTCTACGCTGCGCTGCGGGATTCGGTTCTGCGCGGCGTGGTGCTCCCCGAAGGGTATTCGATGAAGGTTTTCGGCGAGCAGGAGAGCCAGCAGGAATCCAACTCGGCCCTGGCCAGGTATATGCCCCTGACGATGGTGCTCATCTTCATCGTGCTGCTCCTGCTTTTCCGCAACTACCGCGAGCCGACCGTTATCCTGCTGATGATCCCGCTGATCTTCATCGGCGTGGTGCTCGGACTGGCCGTCACGGGCAAGGTTTTCAACTTCTTCTCCCTGCTGGGACTGCTGGGGTTGGTGGGCATGAACATCAAGAACGCCGTGGTGCTGGTCGAGCAGATCGGCGTGCTGCGCTCCGAAGGCAAGGGTGCCTACGAAGCCCTCACGGCGGCTACGCGCAGCCGAATCGTCCCCGTGGCGATGGCTTCGGGTACCACGATCCTCGGTATGCTGCCCCTGTTGTTCGACTCGATGTTCGGCGCCATGGCCGCCACGATCATGGGCGGCCTGCTCGTCGCCACGCTGCTGACGGTCTGCGTGCTGCCGGTCGTCTATGCCATTTTCTACAATATCCGCAAGTCATGAAGAATTATCTGATCCTATCCGCACTGTTGGCCTTCGTGCCCGTCGCCGCCCAGACCTCGCTCGGCGACTACCGGCAGGCCGTGACCGAATACAGCTGGGAACTGAAGGTCGCCGCATCGAAGAGCGATGCGGCTTCCGAGACCATGGGACAGGCTCGTACGGGATACCTGCCACGGCTGTCGCTCGACGGCAGTTTCACCGCCACGGTACACCACTACGACGGGTTGGAGCGGTGGAATTTCAGCGTCCTTCCGCAACTCGTGCAGACCGTCTACGGCGGCGGGGCCGTACGTGCGGCCTACAAACAGGCCGAGCTGGGCAACGACATCGCCCTCTGCGACGAGGAATTCACGCAGCTCGATGTGCGTTATGCGGCCGAGTATACCTACTGGAACCTCTCCGCCATGGAGTTGTATGCCGCATCCATGCGCCAGTATGTCAACATAATCCGCTCGCTCAAGGAGGTCGTCGACCGCCGTTTCGCCGAGGGCTACATTGCCAAGGGCGACGTGCTGATGATCGATGCCCGTCTGAGCGAAGCGCAGTACGGGCTGGTGAGTGCCGAGCGGAACTATACCGTCGCGCTGCACAATTTCAACATCCTGCGCGGCACGGATCCCGACCTTGCGGTGGAACTTGCCCAGGGCATCCGCGATTCGCTGCCGCAGCCTGCGCGCCTGCTGCCCGACGAGGTGCTGGGGCGCCGTCCGGACTATATGGCGGCCCGGTTGCGCAGCGAACAGGCCGACGCGGGTATCCGGGCGGCGCGCGCGCCGTTCAATCCGCAGGTGAGCGTGGGCATCGGCGGCTCGGACGGGCGCCACGACGGTCGACGGCTCTGTGTTCGTGAAACTCACGCTCCCGATTTTCCACTGGGGCGAACGCCGCCGCGCCACGGGTGCGGCACGTGCCGTCCAGCGGCAGAGCGAGTGGAACACCGCGCTGCTGCACGACAATATCGTGCGCGACGAGATGAACGGCTGGACGGCGCTGGTCAACAGCCGGGCACAGGTCGATGCCACGGAGCAGAGCCTGCGCATCGCCGGCGAAAACCTCGACATCAGCACCTATTCCTACGGCGAGGGGCTCTCTACGATCCTCGATGTGTTGCAGGCGCAGCTGAGCTGGATACAGCTTTACACCAATGCGATAAAGGCTCATTACAACTATGCCGTGGCGGTGTCGGACTACCTGCGCATCACGGCGCAGTGAGCGGCGGCAGGCAGGCCCTGCCCGGCAGGCCGTCGCGGCGGGGATGCCTGTTCCGGCTGCGGAAACCGCATGGCCGAGACCGCCTCTTCGGGACGCCGCCGCCGGTTTCCTGCCGGCGGGGCACAAAAAACGGGGATTTTTCCTGAAAATCCCCGTTTTTCGTATCCCTTGCCTGTCGTTTCAGGCTTTCGCAGGCTCGGTGCTGACCACCGCGATTTCGTGCGATACGGGTGCGACCTTGCGCAGCATCTGCATCATGCCGCAGTACTTTTCGTGCGCCAGCGTCACCGCACGGCTCACTTTGGCCTGGTCGTCCTCGGTGTCGCATTCGATGTTGTAGACTACGTGGAACGATTTGAAGGTGCTTTCGGATTGGGGCGTTTCGTCCGAGAGCTCGCCCGAAATGCCGATCTCGAAGCGTTTGGGGCGGAAACGTTCCTTGTCCATAATCATCAGGGCTGTCTTGCCGACGCATTTCGCCGCGGCATAGAGCAGCAGTGTCTTGGGGTTCATCTCTTCGCAGCGGGGCCCGCCTTCGGACGTGAAGTCCGCATCCCCGGAGAGTTGCAGCGTTACTTTTTCGATCATAAGTCACAGAATTTATGTTGAACGCTGCAAGCGGGGCAAGAATCGTACCTTACCGGTATGCCCCCGCGGTTTCCGCCGCCGTTTCCGTACGGCGGACGGGGTGCACGATCTTAAAGCAGGTGCCCTCGCCCGGCGCGGAGACGACCGATATCTCGCCGCCGAGTAGTTCGGTGATCGTACGGCAGATGGAAAGCCCCAGCCCGACGCCTTTTACATAGGAATCGGCCTTGTAGAATCGCTCGAAGATTCGGCTCAGGTGCTCTTGCGAAATGCCTTTCCCCGTATCCCTGACGAACAGTTCGACCTCTCCCGCACCGTCGGCCGTGCGGTACCCGAACGTAATGTTGCCCTTGTCGGTAAATTTCGCGGCGTTGTTTATCAGGTTGTTGACGACCTGTTTCAGCCGCGAGGCATCGGTGCGGATTGTCGTGTCGGCCTGCGGGAGTTCGAGCCTCAGTTCGACCTGCGGGGGCATGGTGAGCAGTTGGGACTGGTAGATGTCCGACAGCAGCGTGTGCAGCGAATGCTCCCCGAAACAGAACTCCATGGTGTTCGACTCGATCTTCGAAAGGTCGAGGATGTCCGATATCAGACGCAGCAACTGGTCGCCGTTGGCCGTGATCAGGCGGCTGTACTCCTGTCTTTCCGTTTCGCTGAAGGGGACGTCGTCGCACGTCAAGAGGTTGGCGAAGCCGATGATGGCGTTGAGCGGCGTCCGGATTTCATGGCTCATGTTGGCCAGGAACGCCGATTTGAGCCGGTCGTTTTCGCGGGCCTTGTCGCGGGCTTCGCGCAGATGTCCTTCGATCTCCTTGTGGGGCTGGATGCTCTGGCAGATACCCACCACGCGATAGGGCGAGCCGTCGTGTGCCTGCCCCAGGTATACGGATTGTCCCTCGAACCATTCCCATGTCCCGTCGCAGCGGCGGACGCGGTAGGCGTATGCCTCGGGGGTGAGTATCCCGGATAGCTGCTTTGCGAATGCTGCGGAAAGGGTTTCCCGGTCGTCGGGATGGAGCATGTCGAAAAAGATCCCGGGACTCATCGAACAGTCGCCGCGCGGGATGCCGACGTGGTCGAACCAGCGGGCGTCGATGACCATTCTGCCGTTGTCCAGGTCGAAGAACCACGGGAAAATTTTCGTTTGCGCCATCGCCATGTCGAGAATGAACCTGCGGCAGACTTCCTCTTCGATGTCCCGGAACAGGAATACTATCCGGCGCAGTTTTCTATGCCGGTCGTAATGGCCAACGAAGCGGCCTTCGATATAGAATTTCAGATTGTCCCTGCCGGATAGCTGTATATAGCTCCACGGCGGCAGGTCGCCGTAGGTTTTGTGCCGTTCCAGCCCTTTGAAAATAGCGGGCAGAAGGTCTTTTTTATCATGACAGACAGAGAACAGGCCGGAGATGTTCAGCGGATGCGGAAAATCCCCCCCCCGAGGCGGAGTGCCTTGAATGCCTGCATGTTGATATCCGTTAATTCCCCTTCGGGCGTCAGCTCGATGCAGGCAACGGAAACCCGGCTGAGCGTGTCGCGCACGGCCGGGGCCTGTATCCCCGGCGCGAGGGCGGGCTTGTTACGATGGAAGAGACGCAATTTCATGTTGACTGGGTTAAGGGCGTAACGGTCTGGCTAAGGTATGGATAATTTTCAACAGATGCAAACCGTCCCGGTCGCCGCCGGGGTGTCGGTTCCGGTTTTATACCGGTATATTTGGTGCGGGGGTATGCGGGAAAGGCAAATTTTCGTATATTTGCCCTTTGTAAGAATTTATGTGCGTATGCGGAAAAAACTGAGCTTGTTGCTGACCCTCGCGCTGTGCGCGGTATGCACCCTGCGGGTGCAGGCCGGGGAGCCCGAAAGTGAGACCTTTATCGAGCGGGGACGGTCGTTGTTCGACTACGGCCGCTGGAGCGATGCCCGGCATGAGTTCCTCCGGGCCCGGGACGTGCTCGCGCCTTCCGACCGTGTCGCGGCGCAGACGGTCGATTTCTACCTGGCGGCCTGTGCCGTCGAGCTGGGCAGCCGCGATGCCGAAGGGGCGCTCCGCGATTTCGAGGCACGTTATCCCGGTTCGGTCTACGCCAACGACGTGCGGTTTTCGCTGGGGTCGCTCTATTGCGCCGAGGGCGATATGAGGCGTGCCCGCGAGGCCTTCGCAAAGACCGATTACAAGGCGCTGAGCCGCTCACGCAAGGAGCAGTACGACATCCGCATGGGCTATGTCGAATTCACCGACGGCAATTACGACAAGGCTTTCGGTTATTTTGACCGCATCGGCCCCCAGAGCGAATATGCCGACCATGCACTCTATTACAAATCCTATATCGACTATGCCGAAGGGCGCTACGGGCGTGCGAAACAGGGCTTCACGGCCTTGCAGCGCAGCGATGCCTACCGTGCCGTGGTGCCGTATTACCTCCTGCAGATCGAATTCCGCGACGGAAACTACCGTTATGTCGTCGAGAACGGCGACGAACTGGTGCGCCGCGCCGTGCCCGAACGCCGGCAGGAACTGGAGCGCGTCATCGCCGAATCGTGGTTTCACCTGGGCGACTATAACAAGACCATCGGGCATCTGGACGCTTTTACGGCTGCCGGCGGCGAACTCGACCGTGACGGCAGCTATCTGATGGGCTTCTCGCTTTACCGCACGGCACGCTATCCCGAGGCTGCGGAGTTCCTGCGCAAGGCCTGCGGTGCCGAGGATGCGTTGACGCAGAATGCCTCGTACCACCTGGCCGACTGCTATCTGCGTGCGGGTGACAAGCAGGCCGCCATGCAGGCGTTCGCCATGGCAGCGGACGACAAGCTCGATCCGGTGATCGCCGAAGACGCGCTGTTCAACTACGGCAAACTGCAATACGAGCTGGGCGGCGGTGCCTTCAACGGCGCGATCAACGTGCTGACGCGCTATGTCGCGCAGTATCCCGATTCTCCGCGCGTGGGCGAAGCCCGTTCGCTGCTGATCGCGGCCTACTACAATTCGAACGATTACGACGCGGCTTACCGGGCCATCAAATCCTTCCCGACACAGGATGCCGACATCCGAGCCGCATTGCAGAAGATCACCTATTTCCGCGGCCTGGAGGCGTACAGCGCCGGCGACATGCGTGCCGCGCAGCGTTACCTGGCCGAATCCGCGGCCATCAATGTCAGCCCCAAATACAGTGCGCTCAACTCCTTCTGGCAGGGCGAAATCGCCTTCGCACAGGGCGACTATACGGTCGCTGCGGCCAAATACAACGCCTATCTGAAGCGTGCCCCCCGCAGCGAGGACGAATATGCCATGGCGCTCTACAACCTCGGCTACTGCGATTTCTCGCGCAAGGACATGACCGGAGCGCGCAGTGCGTTCGAGAAGTTCCTCGAAACCTATCCGGCCCGCGACCGCTACCGCGCCGATGCCTACAACCGGCTGGGCGACATCCGCTATTCCGACCGCGAATTTGAAGCGGCCGTGGGGGATTACGACCGTGCCGTTGCGCTGAACACCCCCGAACGCTATTACGCACAGTATAAACGCGCCGTGACGCTCGGCATCCTCGGGCGCACGGAGCCCAAGCTGCAGGCGCTGCGGCAGATCGTTACTGCAGGGCAGGGCGACTATGTCGATGCCGCCTCGTACGAGCTCGGCCGTTCCTATATCGCGCAGGAACGCTATGCCGAAGGTGCCGGACAATTGGAACGGTTCATTGCCGACTATCCCTCGTCGCCGCGCCGTGCACAGGCGCTTGCCGACCTGGGGCTCGCCTACCTCAACCTGGGGGACAAGGAAAAGTCGCTGAAATATTACGACATGGTGGTCGAGACGGCCCCGCAGTCGTCCGAAGCCAAAGGGGCCATGCAGGGTATCCGCGAGATCTATGTCTCGGACGGCAAGGTCGACGACTATTTCGATTATGCCGCCAGGGTGGGCATGGAGAGCGACCTGACAGCCATGTCGCGCGACTCGCTGTCGTTTGCCGCCGCCCAGAAACTTTACCTGGCCGGGCAGACCGACGCTGCCGCCAAGTCGCTGCGCAGTTATGTCAGGAGTTACCCCAAGGGATATTACCTGAACGATGCCCTCTATTTCCTGAGCGACTGTTACCTCCGCACGGGCGAGCGCGGCGATGCCATCGAAACCCTCACCGAACTGGCCGGGCAGGGTACGAACCAGTATTCGGTCACGGTGCTCGAGAAACTTTCGGAGCTGACCTATGAGGACAAGCGTTACGACGAGGCCGCCGCCGCATTCCGCAAGTTGTACGACGTCACGACGACGGTGGCCGGGCGCGAGGATGCCATGACGGGCTACGTGCGCGCTACGCTGTCCGGGGGCGACGCTTCGAAAATCGAGGCGATGGCTGCCGATGTCGCCGCGCATCCCGATGCCGGGGCCGTGGCGCTGCGCGAATCGAAATTCGCATGGGCGGAGTTGCTGCGGCAGCAGGATCGCCGTGCCGATGCCGTGAAGCTTTACAGGGAACTGGCCGCGGACGTCCGCTCGAAGGAGGGTTCCGCCGCTGCCTATTACGTGCTGGAGGATACCTTCGAAAAGGGCGATATGGACAAGACCGAGAAGGCGATATTCGCCTATTCCGAACGGGAACCCCAGGCCTACTGGCTGGCCAAGGCCTTCATCCTGCTGGGCGACGTCTATGTCCGCAAGGGAGACAATTTCCAGGCGCGGGCGACCTACCAGAGCGTCGCGGACGGCTATTCGCCTGCCGACGACGGGATCGTGGACGAAGCCAAGGAACGGATCGCAAAACTGAACTGACGATGAAACGCATGTTGTTTGTAGCCGCGCTGATGGCGGCATTGCCCTGGGGCGCGAGCGCGCAGGTCGAGAAACGGGTCGAAGTGACCAAGGCCTATGTGCCGAGTGTGGAGGGGGCGTCGAAACTCGCTGTCGTGCCCGACATGACCGATACGGTGAAGATGCGTCCCGAGATCGACTATACGATCACGCCGCTGTCGTTGCAGACCACCCTCGCCACGCGGCCGATCCGCCCTGCGACGGTAACCTACTGGGAATTCAACCGCCCGCTGCCTTTCTACCTCAAGGCCGGGATGGGCTACCCGTTCAATTCGGTGTTGGATTTCTATGCTTCGAGCCAGAACCCCGGGACAGGGTATGTGGTGGGCTATGTCAACCACGAGGGGCGCTATTCCAAGATCGGGAATGACTTTGGCGTCAAGAACAATTCGACGCGGATGCTCAACCGCATCGGCGCCGCTGCGGGTAAATATTTCGGCCGTCACGTGCTCGAGGGCGACCTCTCCTACGAGAACCGCATGTACCACCGCTACGGTATGTACCTCGCGCCGGACATCTCTGCCGATGCCGTACCCGGTTCGATGGCCGATTACGGCGATGCGAACATCGCGGTGCGCTTCGGCGACGATTTCCAGGATCTGAGCCGTGTGAATTTCGAAATCGCCATCCGGGGCGGCATGTTTTTCGACCATTCCGAGTGGCCGGACTATAACGACAAGGCCCGCCAGACCACGCTGGAAACCCACGCGAAGATCGCCCGCGCTTTCGGGCGCCACCGCCTTGCCGCCGAGATCGGTTACGAGCGGCTCGCCGGACAGAAGGCCCTCGACGAATATAACCAGCAATTGATACATGCCGCGCTGCGCTACGGCATCGAGGGCGGGGTAGTGCGCCTCGAGGTCGGTGCCGATTATTACCACGACAAGGTCAAGTCCGTCGAAGCGGAAAATTATATCATTCCTTTCGTGCGGCTGAACCTGAACCTCGGGACGGACGGGCTGTGCCCGTTCTTCGAGATGGACGGCGACGTCCGCGAGAACAGTTACCGTTCGCTTACGAAGCTGAATCCCTATCTGCTGAATCCCGTATTCGGGACTAAGAGTTCGGTCGATTACAACGGCCGCTTCGGTATCGGGGGCAGTATCTGGCGCGGGAAGTTCGACTACCGGGCCTATGCCGGGTTCTCGATCCGTGACAACCACCTTTACTGGTATAGTGCCGATGTCGTGCAGGGGAGCGATATTCTTGCCGCCGGGCTGACCATGCTGCCGTCGATGGCCCGCCAGACCGTCTTGTCGTTCAACGGCGAGGTGACGTGGCGTCCCGCGAGCAGTTTCCGGACGGAGTTGGGCGTGCACGGCTATATCTATAACGACGACGAGACCAAACTCCATAACGGTGCCCCGGCTTTCGATGGCAATTTTTCCGCCCACTACGACGGCCGCAAGATTTCGTTCGGCGCGGGCATCTGGCTGCAAAGCACCCGTAAATGGTCCGACTACCAGTTGGATGCAGCATCCGGGGCGGAGAGTTTCGGCAGTGTCGAAGTGCCCTTTGCCGCCGACCTGCGGGTCAATTTCGACTGGAAGGTTTCGGGACGCATTACGCTCTTCGCCGAGGGCCGTAACCTGATCAACCGCCGCCTGTACCAATACCCGTGGTATCCGGAATACGGGGCAAATTTCACGGTCGGGGTGAAGGCCAACTTCTGAAATCCCACCTCCGGTCTGTGACGCGGGGTATTGCCATGGTTTTTTGCCGGAATTTGCACATTTATGTGACATATTCAAAAAATATATTAATTTTGTGAAGCCTGACATGGTATAAATACAACTTTTTGAACTTATATGGCACTGAAGAACCTCCCCAAGATATGTCCCTCCTGCGGTAAACGATTGAGCGTACAAGCGATGCATTGCAACGGATGCGATACGCATATCGAAGGCGACTACAACCTCCCGGTGATGATGCAGCTTTCGGCTCCCGACCAGCAATTCGTGCTCGATTTCGTAAAAAGCAGCGGCTCCCTGAAGGAGATGGCGCAGAAATTAGGGCTCAGTTACCCTACGGTACGCAACCGTTTGGACGACATAATTGCTCAACTTAATCAATTCGAAGGCGATGAACAGGATTCTTAACCCGTTTGAATACCTTTCTACCGGGAAAGCGCTCGGCTGGGGCCTTGCCGGGACTCTTTTTTCCATCTGCCTGCTGACGGCGGTGAGCTGGCCTGTCGGGGACGATCTGTCGAAGATCGTCACGATCCTCTCTTCGAACCTGCTTTTGTGGATTCCCCTTTCGCTGTTGCTCTACGTGCTGGCCCTGCTCTTCTCGCCGTCGCGTATCCGCGCAGTCGATATCTTTGCCACGAACCTTTTTGCCATGTTGCCCACGATCGTCATACTCGGGGTGCTGAGCGTGCCTTCGAAATGGCTGGGAGGGCTTGTCTGCGAGCCCCGCAGCGCCTGCGAGGTGATGAAGCTCGCAGGGTATAACCTGATCGTGATCCTGCTGTCGGTCTCGATGGCCTGGTCGATGGTCTGGGGCTGTTTCGCCTACCTCGTCTCGGCCAATATGAAGGGGTGGCGCGGGATTTCCATCTTTGTCATCTGCTATGTTTTCGTCAGCGTCGTCAACCAGTTGCTGATCGCCTATTCGAAATAAAATACCGGAATCATGCCGCGCGGGACGTCTTCGTCCCGTTTTTTATGCCTTTACTGGAATGCACTGGCCGGCTGCTGCATCCGGTATGCATTTTTTTTGCCGGCAACACAATACGATTGGATTTTATGCCGGCGGCAGGTTTGTTCGTTGACGTTTTTTCATGCCGCGATGGAGCAAAAAAGCGGTGCCCGGGGCTGTGTGACCCGGGCACCGTATAACAAAAAAAGGGTGAGCTCCTTATATCGCACCGCTACGACCACATACCCTTGCTCGATTCCTCGCCTGGGGGATTCTGTGGGAGCTGGTCGTATAAGACTCACCCGGGCACAAAAGTAGGAATTTTTTATATCTTTGCAAAAATTTTCGGCCCGATGCGTAAAAAAACTTTTCGCTATATCCTTTTCGCCTGCCTTGCGTGCCTGCTTGTCGCGGGTTTTGTCCTGCGGCAGCAATTTTACGGGAATGCCGTGCGCGCGGGGCGCGACCTCTATATCGGCAGCCGTGCCGACTACCAAAGCCTCACCGATTCCTTGCTGCCCCGGCTCAGGCACCATTGGGCTTTTGGTGTCTATGCCCGGCGCATCAACCTGCCGGAGACGTTCAAGCCCGGCCACTATGTGCTGGAGCCCGGGATGAGCGTGATCCGGGTAGCGCGGATGCTCAAACTGGGGCTTCAAACCCCTGTACGGGTTTCGATCAACAATGCCCGCATTCCGGCGCAGCTCGCGCAGAAACTCGCCCGGCAGATCGACGCCGACTCCACGGCGATCATGCAGGTGCTGACCTCGCCCGAAGTGGCGCGTGGCGTGGGGTTCGACAGCGTGACGCTCTTTTCGATGTTCATTCCCAACACCTACGAGTTCTACTGGACGGTGACGCCCGAAGAGTTCGTGCAGCGCATGAAGCGAGAGTACGACCGTTTCTGGACGCCCGGGCGCGATGCCCTGCGCGAACGCAGCGGTCTGAGCCGGCTCGAGGTCATGACCCTCGCATCGATCGTCTACGAGGAGACCCGCAAGACCGACGAGATGCCCCGTATCGCAGGGGTGTACGTCAACCGCCTGCGCAAGGGGATGCCCCTGCAGGCCGATCCGACGGTCAAGTATGCCATGCAGGACTTCGGGCTGCGGCGCATCCTGCACAAACACCTGAAATACGAGTCGCCCTACAATACCTACCGGAACAAGGGGCTGCCGCCTTCGCCGATCTGCATGCCCGGCATCGACGCCATCGACGCCGTGCTCAATTTCGAGGAGCATGACTACCTTTTCTTCTGTGCGCGTGCGACGTTCGACGGTTACCACAACTTCGCACGGACGCTCCGCGAGCACAATGCCAATGCCCGGGCATACAGCGCCGAACTGAACCGGCGCAAGATTAAATAATTTTTCGTACATTTGTCCTAATGCTTACGAAGATCTACGAACAGAACCCCTCGGAGCGGGAGTTGCAGAAGGTGGTCGACGTGCTCGTTCACGACGGGATCGTCATCTATCCGACCGACAGCGTCTATGCTTTCGGCTGTTCGCTCCATTCGCCCAAGGCCATCGAACGCCTGCGGCGGATGAGGGGTAAGGATGCCGAGGCTTTTTCGGTGGTCTTCGGGGATATCGCCCAGGTGGCGGAGTATTGCCGTGTGGACAACACGGCGTTCCGGATCCTGAAACGGAACCTGCCGGGGCCCTTCACGTTCGTGCTCACGGCATCCTCGCGCGTGCCCGACAAGGCGCTTGAAAAGCGCCGTACGATCGGCATCCGCATTCCGGACAACGCCATATCCCGCGCCATCGTCGCCGCGCTGGGCTGCCCGCTCGTCACCACATCGGTGAAGGACGACGACCAGGTCGTGGAGTATACCACCGATCCCGAACTGATCCATGAGCGCTATGGCCGCGACGTGGCGCTTGTGATCGACGGCGGCATGGGGGACAATGTTCCCACGACGGTCGTAGACCTTACGGGCGACGAGCCCGAAGTGCTGCGCGAGGGCAAAGGGGAACTGCAATGAGATTAATATAAACAGTATATGGAAAAAACGAATTTCTGGAAAGATGTCGCCAAGTACGGCGCGATCATAGGCGCCCTGCTGGCCGTCTCGTTCATGTTGGAAACCCGATTGCAGATTTCGGCCAGTTTCGGCCTGTACGCAATCGAATGGATTGCCGTCGTCGTACTGCATTACTATCTGCTGCACCGTTTCACGCGCCGGTATTCGATGATGTATACCGCCGAGGAGGGTTTCTCCTTCGGGCAGGGGTATGCTTACATCCTCTCCGTTTCGACCGTTGCGGGGCTCATCGTCGGTATCGTGCAATACCTTTACCTGCACTTTTTCATCGGTTACACCAACTATACGGAGCGTACTACAGCCGCATTATCCGATTATATAGGGCGGAACGGCGGGGTGCCGGCCAACATGGAATCCATGCTGTCGCAGATGTTCGACCAGATACAGAATACCCCCGAACCTTCCTTTTTAAGAACCCTGTGGGCTGTAACTTTTCTGAGCATCCTGTTCGGTGCCGTTTTCGGCCTTATCATTGCAGGCGTGTTGTCGCGTGCGCCCAAACCGTTCGATACCCCGCTAAGCGAATAGGGACATACCGTGAATAATAAACTGGACATATCCGTCGTAGTACCACTCTACAATGAGGCCGAGTCCCTGCCCGAACTGGTGGCATGGATCGACCGCGTTGCCGTGTCGCATGGCTATGCCTACGAGGTGATCCTCGTGGACGACGGTTCGTCAGACGGCTCCTGGGAGGTTGTCGAGTCGCTCAGGGAGAAGTACCCGGCGATCCGCGGCATCGGCTTCGCCCGCAATTACGGCAAGTCGGCAGCCCTGTACTGCGGTTTCGCCGCAGCCGAAGGCGAGGTCGTCATCACGATGGATGCCGACCTGCAGGATTCGCCCGACGAGATTCCCGAACTGCGCCGCATGATCCTCGAAGAAGGGTACGACCTGGTATCCGGCTGGAAGAAGAAGCGCCGCGACCCGGTCGGCAAACGCTGGCCGAGCAAATTCTTCAACTGGACGGCGCGCCGGGTCTCCGGCATCAAACTCCACGATTTCAACTGCGGGCTGAAGGCCTACCGCCGCAAGGTCGTCAAGTCGATCGAGGTCTACGGCGAGATGCACCGTTTCATTCCGATTCTGGCGAAGCAGGCCGGGTTCCGCCGTATCGGCGAAAAGGTCGTCGAGCACCACGCCCGCAAATACGGCTGCTCGAAGTTCGGCCTCGAACGTACCGTGAAAGGCTACTTGGATCTGATCACCGTGCTGTTCATGACGCATTTCGGCCGCTCGCCGATGTATTTCTTCGGCAGTCTGGGGACGCTGATGTTCCTTATCGGCGGCGGGACTACGGTGTGGATCATCGCCGCAAAGATCTGGAAACAGGTGCACGGGCTGTCGCTGCGTCCGGTCACCGACCAGCCGCTCTTTTACCTGGCGATCCTCGCCGTGATCCTCGGCGTGCAGTTGTTCCTGGCGGGGTTCCTGGGCGAGCTCATCAACCGGGGTTCGTCGGACAGGAATAAGTATCTGATTGATAAAACTTTGTAAATAATTATGATACAACGAATCCAAACACTCCATCTGCTCATCGTCACGGCGCTCATGGCCGTTACGCTCTTTGCCCCGCTGGCTTGGTTCGCGGGCGACGCGGGTGAGTTCCGGCTCTATGCCTTTTCCCTGCAGACCTCGGCCGGAGAGGCTGTACAGTCGACCGTCTACATGGGCGTCGTGCTGGCACTGGCCTGCGTGCTGCCTTTCATTACGATCTTCCTGTTCAAACGCCGCCTGCTCCAGATCCGGCTCTGTGTCGTGGAGATCGTGCTGCTGATCGGTTCTGCGGTTATGGAAGCGGCCTATTATTTCCTCAGTTGGCGGGTTTTTTCCGAACTTTCGTTCCATACGCAGGGTTTCCGGCCCGCCATCGCACTGCCGCTCGTGTGCCTGCTGTTCGCCTACCTCGCTGCACGGGCTGTTTTCCGCGACGAACTGATGGTACGTGCCGCCGATAGAATACGCTGACGCGCGCCATACGACCGGACGTGGCATCAATCGGCCCGTCCGCTGAATATATCCCGCTTGCGGGATATATTTTTTTGTGCCTGCCGGAGCCGTCCGGCGGTTGAAAGGCATTCCTTGGCATTCGATTTGAAGCGGATATACAGGAAATTAGGAAATTCATTCATTCCTGTCTAAAATAAACGCTTCTATGAAAAAATCGAACTTTTGGAAGTTATTGTCCGGCACGGTGTTCTTTGCCACCGTGGCTCTGGCCTCATGTGTGGACGATAACGACGACAAGGGGATGCCTTATCTCGAAGTCACCCCCGACGTGCTCACGTTCAATGCCGACGGTGCCCCGGAAGGCGCCTCCGCATTCACCGTAAAGAGCAACCGCCCCTGGACGCTCGAAGTGCTGGAGGGCAGCGACTGGGTTACGCCCTCCGCAACTCAGGGCTCGGGCGACGGTACCGTCGAATTCACCATCCCCGCGAGCAACGTGGGCCGTATCGCCAAGCTCTCGTTCAACCTGAAGAACGCATATGGCGCCTATTGGACGAAAGAGGTCACCATCGAGCAGGGCGAGGCGCCCAAGGCCGGCGAGGTGAGCGCGCTGGTGGCCTACATCAAGAACACGTGGCCGAGCCTCGAAAGCGGTACCGAAGAGCTGAATTACAGCCAAAAGACGATTCCCGCCGTGATCCTCGCCAACAACGAGGGCGGCAATAATTTCGGCAAGCTCTATGTCGGCGACAACATCACGCTGCCCAACTCGGCCATCATCCTTTACAGCACGACCGAGTTTACCCGCGATAACAGCGCGAAATATCCGGTCGGCAAGAAGGTTACGCTCGACTTGTCGGCTGCCCAGTATGCGCCCTACGGCAATCTGCGCGAGCTGAAGAACGTCGTGGTGACCGTCTCCGACGATCCCGCCGTCGAGGTGGCCGTGCCGACGCTTTCGGCCGCGACGCTCAACGAGGGCAATTATCAGGGGCAGTATGTCCGGGTCACGAACCTCACGCCGCAGTCGTCGTTCGTCGGCGAGGCGTGGGCGACTTCCGCCAAGCGCGTCGTGCGCTTCGATGCCGCCGGAGGCGAGACTGTCCAGAGCTATATGGCTACGGCAACCGATGCCGCCGGTTTCGCCGCGATCACGATCGCCGACAAGACGGGCGCCCTGCTCGGTACCGCCGAACAGAATTTCAAGAACATACAGGTCATCCCGACCATGCCTTCGGACGTGGCCGCATTCGTCGCTTCGGGGGCTTCGCTTAGCATCTCGCCCGAGGATAACCTCGTGCTGGGCTCGGCGTCGGGTGCCACGGCGACCGTGACCGTCACGGCCAACATCGCGTGGACGGCCACCATGAGCGGCGACGGCTTCACGATCTCACCCCAGGGCGGGGATAACAACGGTACGGTCACCGTCACGGCGACCGCAGCCAATGAAACCTCCGCATCGAAAGACCTGGGCAGCATCACCTTCTCGGGCGAGGGCGTCACGCCGCTGACCCTGCGTGTCGCGCAGGCCGCCAAGCCGAGTGCCGAGCCCAAGACGGTTGCCCAATTCGTTGCCTTCGTCAAGGGGCTGGCTCCTGCTTCGGGCGCCGAGGCTTCGCTCGGAGAGTGGACGGGACAGACCGTTCAGGGATATATCGCCGCCAACGACGCGGGCGGCAACCTTTACCAGATGATCTCCGTCGTGGATAACACCGGGGATGCCGGTTCGGGTATTCTGCTCGCCGATGCGGCGTACGAAACCGTCGCCGACTACCCGGTCGGCGCCCGGATCACGCTGACCCTCGATGCGACGAGTACGGTCTACAACTCCTATGGCCTGTATAAGATCAATAAGGTAACGACCGCGGTCGACAACTCGTCGCCCGTGCAGATGGTCGTGCCGTCCGTCACCCTCGCGCAGTTCAATTCGAACGATTATATGGGTATGAACGTGAAGGTCACGGGGCTCGCATTCAAGGGCGAGGCCGGCGAGATGTGGTACAGCGGCACGGCCAACTATTCGACCCGCCTGTTTACCGACGGGAGCGGCGACCTGGCCGTGCGTACCTACAAGACCGTCGCATGGGGCGGCGAGTTGATCTCGTCGACCGTGACGGCCGGTTCGCTGATCGGCGTGGCCGAAGTCTACGACGGTGCGGCGCAGCTCTACCCGCAGTCCGCGGCGGATGTCGCCGACTTCAAGGTCGATGCTTCGACGCCCGTGATTACGGAGGTCGATCCCGCGTCGCTGACCTGGGGTGCCGAGGAGACGGTAACCAAGAATGTCGCGGTTACGGTCGTCAACCTCGGGTCGAACGCCCTGACGGTCGATAACGATGCGATTGCGCCTTTCACGGCCGTAGTCAACGGTACCACCGTTACCGTCACGCCTCCGGCTCCCAACACGACCTCCGACGACATCGTGCGCACGATGACCGTCTCGGTTGCGGGCGGTAACAGCCGCGAGGTTACGCTCACGCAGTTCGCGGCCGGGTCGGGCGGCGATACCAAGGGCATCTATACCTCCATGAGCCAGTTCATCCCGGCTTCCACCAGCACGACCGACCGTTACTATCCTTCCAACTCGACGATCGACGGCCAGCCCGCTACGGGTTTTAAGCTCGGTACGAGCAGCCTTGCCGGCGTATTCACCTCCGAGGCGCTGGGGGCATCGCTCACGGGCGACAAGAAACTGTCGTTCTATGCCGTGGCATGGACGGGCAAGGCCGCCACGGTCTACATCCGGGTCAACAACGGCGGTGCGGTGAGCGGTGACGGCAGCCATGCGATCACGGCCAGCGCCGGTGCCACGGGGTCGGGCAATGACTTCACCTTCACCGACGTGACCGATTCCGATTACTACACCTTCCAGCTCACGGGGCTGACCGCCGCATCGACCGTGACGATCTCCACGTCGCCCGACTTCACGGCGGCAT
>OKSG01000359.1_pt1 | contig 20403 bp, 21 predicted proteins | sample 1606411 | NCBI WGS metagenome assembly OKSG01 (sample SAMEA3879586, study PRJEB24766) | human gut metagenome | biome: human-associated habitat; feature: feces | place: USA | collected 1985/1987
GGATAAGTCGTGATCACCAGTAAATACGGCAGACTCATCTTAGGCAGAAGATCCGTTGTCATTCCCGATAAACTTACAAATCCCAGAATAATGATGGCAACTACCATCACCAGAATTGTAAACGGTTTTTTTACACTAAATTTTTCCATATATTTCCGCGCCTTTCCCACGTAAGCATCTGTATAGTAGTATGTTACCACTAACGGATTGCGAAAATCCATTAAATAAATCTAAAATTTCGATTTTCTGTTGCTTTTTCACTCCTCCTGAGCACCTTCGCAATCTGTGTGTAGCTCATTCCCGTAATATAGAGATCCAGCACCTGACGCTCCAGCTCACTCAGCTCCGTAGCGATCCTTTTCTCCAGATAGGCCACTCTCTCCTTATCCAGGAAAAGTTCCTCCGGATTCCTGCCGGTCTTATCCGTCAGAAGCTCCGCCAGCGTCTGTGTCTCCGGATCCCTGTCCTCTTCCATTCTTCCATGGCTGTCCAGGGAGACATAGGTATTCAACGGTGTGTGCTTCAGCCGCTGCGATGCCTGCACCGCCGTATACATCTGTCTGCTGATACACAGATCCGCAAACGTGTAAAAGCTGGCGTCTCTGCCACAGTCGTAATCCCGCACTGCCTTGAACAGCCCGATCATCCCCTCCTGGATCAGATCCTCGCTGTCTCCGCCCAGGATATACATGGATTTTGCTTTGCTGCGCACCAGATTTTTATACTTATCACAGATGTAGTCCATCACCTGCCTGTCGCCTTCCCGCAGTTGGTCGATGAGCTCCTCATCTGTCATATCTTCATATTTGAAACGCTCTGTCATTCTTTCTCCTTTGATATCCTGTTTCCGGATACAGCGATCTGTTATGCCTGCAGTCTCTGACGTACGATCTCGTAAGCCAGTACGCCTGCTGCTACGGAAGCATTGAGGGAATCGATATCCCCCTTCATGGGAATCGATGCCACCATGTCGCATTTTTCCTTCACCAGACGGCCTACGCCCTCGCCCTCGTTGCCGATGACCAGACCGATGGGGCCCTTCAGATCCAGATCGTACATGGTAGTACCGCCCATATCCGCACACACGAACCACAGACCTTCCTTTTTCAGGTCTTCGATGGTCTTCGCCAGATTCGTCACCTTTGCCACCGGCGTATAGTTCAGTGCTCCGGCGGAGGTTCTCGCTACCGTAGCGGTCAGTCCCGCTGCACGGTTCTTCGGAATGATGACACCATGGGCACCTGCCAGATTGGCAGTACGGATGATAGCTCCCAGATTATGAGGATCTTCAATATTATCCAGCAGGAAAATAAAGGGCGGTTCACCCTTTTTCTTCGCTGCTTCCAGAATGTCATCCACCTCCGCGTACTCATAAGCCGCCGCATAAGCAATGACGCCCTGATGTTTTCCGGTCTCGGATAACTGATCCAGACGCTCCTTGGTCACATACTTTACTAACGTGTCATGTTTTTTTGCTTCTCTTTTAATGGTCATCATCGGACCGTCCTGACAGCCATCCAAAATGAACAGCTTGTCAATGGGTTTGCCCGAACGATACGCCTCGATCACGGCATTTCTGCCCTCTATGGTAAATTCCTGATATCCCATGCTTGTCCTTTCTTAGTACGTATTACTTTCTCATTATGCATTACTTTCTCATTATGCATTACTTTTCTGTCACATGCGTTACATTACACTCAGATCTCCAGACCTGCCAGGCGGATACCGTTTTTGATCAGCTCAAGCATCCGGTCTGTCTGTCCTGTCAGGTACAGATACCCCATCAGTGCTTCAAATCCAGTAGCTCTGCGGTAGTCTGCCACAGAAGCATTTTTCGCCGTGGTGTAGGATTTGGCATTGCGTCCTCTGCGGTACACCGCTTCCTCGTCCTCCGTCAGCTCCGGAAGCAGTGCCTCGATCATGGCGGACTGCGCCGGTGCTTTTACATAGCGTGTTGTCTTTTTATGCAGGTCATTGGCGGAGCGGTTGGCACGTTCCACCACAATGCTTCGGATCACCAGTTCATAGATCCCGTCTCCGATGTAGGCTAATGTCAGCGGAGAATATGCCCGGACGTCCTGCCCTTCGCAGTCGAAGGTCTGCTTGATCTTAGTAAGAAGGGTTATGCTCTCTTCCATTTTACACCCTCTCTGGTATCTTCCAGTACAATGCCCTTAGCTAACAGTTCATCACGGATCTCGTCGGCTCTTGCGAAGTTCTTCGCCTTTCTGGCTGCCTGACGCTCCTCGATCAGTGCCTCAATGTCGCTGTCTAACATCTCTGCTTTTTTGTCCACGATCAGTCCACAGATATCGGACAGGGTCACGATCTCCTGCTTTAATGCTTCCAGGAATGCCTTGCTGCTCTCAGCCTTGGCATTTGAATTCACGAATTTTACCAGCTCGAAAATAGCTGCCAGTGCATCTGCGGTGTTAAAATCATCATCCATAGCTTCGTCGAACTTGGTCTCGAAACCCTGTGCCTCGGTGAGTAAGTTCTTCTCTTCTCCGGTCATTTCGGTATCTGCTGCCTTGTCCAGTAAAAACTTCAGATTATCCACGCTGGTGACGATTCTCTCATAGCCGTTCTTCGCAGCTTCCATTAAGTCAGCGCTGAAATTCAGCGGACTTCTGTAATGCGCGGACAGCATGAAGAAACGCAGTACCTGCAGATCGTATTTTTCGGAGATCTCCCGGACAGTGAAGAAATTGCCCAGGGATTTGGACATCTTGCGGTTGTCGATGTTCAGGAAAGCATTGTGCATCCAGTATTTTGCAAAAGGCTTGTCATTGGCTGCCTCGGACTGTGCGATCTCATTTTCATGATGAGGGAAGATCAGATCCTCTCCGCCGGCATGAATATCGATCTCTTCGCCGAGATAACGCTTACTCATAACGGAGCACTCGATGTGCCAGCCGGGACGTCCCTGACACCAACAGGAATCCCAGTAAGGCTCGCCTTCTTTTTTCGGCTTCCACAGTACGAAATCTAAGGGATCTTCCTTCTGGTCCTCACCGGAGACTAACAGAGAACGGTTACCGCCCTGTAAGTCGTCCAGATTCTTATGAGACAGCTTGCCGTAGTCCTTGAAGCTTCTGGTACGGAAATACACGGTACCGTCTGCAGCAACATAAGCATGTCCCTTATCGATCAGGGTCTGGATCATGTCTAACATGCCTCCGATCTCCTCGGTAGCCTTGGGGTTCTTGGTAGCGGGCTTGATGTTCATGCCCTCCATGTCCTTTTTGCACTCTGCAATGTAACGCTCAGAGATCACGCCGGGTTCAACGCCCTCTTCGTTAGCTTTTTTGATGATCTTATCGTCCACATCCGTGAAGTTGGATACATAGTTCACTTCATATCCCTTGTATTCCATGTAACGGCGCACGGTATCAAATACGATCATAGGGCGGGCATTTCCGATATGGATCAGGTTGTATACGGTAGGTCCGCAGACATACATTTTTACCTTGCCGGGCTCTAAGGGCTTGAATTCTTCTTTTCTCTTGCTTAAGGTGTTGTAGATTTGAATGCTCATTGTTTATCCTTTCCTAATTGCGATTTTTGCAATGATCTATCTTTATTTTATCACACTGTCTTGTCATTTTCTGCAGATTGGGGCTGTTCCCCGGCCTCCGCACTCATTACCACCAGCCTGCGCAGCTGCTTTAATTCATCTTCCATTTCCAGTACCCGGTTGGTCAGTTCGGAATTCTCACGCTGCAATACCGTGATATCCTCACGCACCGGATCGGGGAGATCCGTCTGGTTCATGGTCTCTTGGGGGAGACTTGCGTTGTTGCGCTTTACCACGCGCCCCGGTACACCTACCACCGTGGATCCGGGCGGCACTTCGCTTAAGACCACGCTTCCGGCACCGATCTTCGAATTATCTCCGATGGTGAAGGATCCCAGGACTTTCGCTCCCGCACTGATCATGACGTTGTTGCCGATGGTGGGGTGACGTTTGCCGTGTTCCTTGCCGGTACCTCCCAGGGTCACGCCCTGATACATTGTCACATTGTCGCCGATAATGGTGGTCTCACCGATGATGACACCGTTACCGTGATCGATGAAAAATCCTTTGCCGATCTGTGCACCGGGATGGATCTCGATGCCGGTCTTGCGCACGCCCCGCTGGGAGATATACCGCGCCCAGAAATAATGTCCGCTCAGATACAGCTTATGCGCCAGTCTGTAATGGAGCATGACCTTGAAACTGGGATACAAAAGAACCTCCATGGAGGAATGGATCGCAGGATCACGTTCCTTGATAATACGGACTTCTTCTTTTAAATTTTTGATGATGCCCATGTTCTCACCTCGAAAAAAAATACCGCGAATAAACTTCATCTTAGAGACGAATTTATCCGCGGTTCCACTCTACTTAAGGGACAATGCCCTTCACTCTGGCGTAAAACGCCATGCACATAACGGGTGCTTACCGGATCCGGATACTTATGTCTGTTCCCCGGATCAGCTCACAGGCGCACTTCCTTTTCCTCAGACGAAAGCCGCTCCCAGCTTCTAACAGCTTCTCTCTGGCGTCCCACCGAAAAGTACTTTTCCTGCTCCATGCCTTTACTACATATATGATAATTCCTACTAAATAAGATATGCAAAAATACGGGTTTTGTCAACCCTGGAGTTTCCTACATCACTGCTTTTTCCAACGTTTCCCTCACATATTCATTCAGTGACATCTGGCATTCCGTTGCATGGATCACAAGCTGCTTATGAGTCTCAGGCGCGATCCGGATATTAAAGCTTCCCTTGTATGCTTTTTCCGGAGCTTTCCCCTGTCCTTCACACAGTTGCAGATAATCATCTACCGCCCCATGAAAATCCTCTACCAGACTCCTGGCATCGGTTCCCTCATAAGAGATCAGGGAACGAATCCCCATTACCTTTCCGAAAAAAATCCCATCCTCCTCGGAAAATTCTACGCTGCCGACATACCCTTTATATTCCATCGTATTTTTCAAATCAATCCCTCCTGTTCCAGCAGATCACATAATTGTCTGACCTGGTATGCTTTCAATTCCTTTTGCGGATGCGGCTTATGCAGTAATATACTCCCGTGTTCCTCACTGGTAAACATCACTCTGGAACCGCTGGTTTTCCCCTTATTGGATTTCGTAAATTCCAGATAATCCAATAAAACTTCCGCATCATGAAACGTAAATGTCTTAGGTCTGTTTTTTAACTGTTCAATTAGTTTTTCCTTTTGTCCCATTTGTACCACTTGTTAATTATATTATATTTTTTCTGCTTGTTTTTTGCAACTGTTTTTAGTTGCATAAATGAAGTTAAAAGCATATTTTCTACTTAATTTCAATGGATTGGAAAATTTCTCCGACATTGGATTCTAATAGAAAATAGATCTGATAATAGAAAAAGGCCCTATGCAATTTATCTTAGCATAGAACCTTTAATATCACAATAGTATTTTGTCAACCCCTACCCCTTATAATCCTCGATCATAGCTTCGATCTCAGCGATCTGCGCTGCGCTGAGCTTCTTGCTCTGGATAAATGCTGCGATCATCTTCGGCAGCGAACCGCCATAAGCCTTCTCCACGAAAGCCTCCCCCTGGGCTCTGTGGTATTCCTCCTTATTCAATACGGAAGATACTATGGCATTCTCATTTTTGAAAATACCGTTCTCACAAAGCTTTTTAATAAACGTATAGGTAGTGGATTTCTTCCAGCCGAACTTCTCCGCGCACTGTTTTACCAGTTCTCCGGAACCGATGGGTTCCTCCTCCCAGATCAGCTCAGCAAATTTGTATTCTGTCTCCGTCATCTGATACATTCCCATTCCTCCTTGTATCCTTCTTAATCCAGCACTTGCCAATTATGCAATCCTATTGGCTTTTTTGCACTCATAACATTATAAAAGGTCGATGGTATACAGACCTTGTTCTAATTAAAGTCTATATCCTATCGACCCATTTGTCAAGTTCTTATTTTCCGAAATTATCAGCTCTTCGGGCATCCGCTGCAGCTTCCGCAGCCGCCCTGCATCGCCTGTGCCGTAAGATCAAACGGCGTAGTCACCAGACAGATTGCCTGAGAGGAGATTCCCTCTCCGCTGCCGGTGAATCCCAGTCCTTCCTCCGTGGTAGCCTTCACATTGACCTGTCCCACATCGATCAGCAGGGCTTTCGCGATATTTTCCCGCATGGTATCGATATGCGGGCGCATCTTCGGTGCCTGTGCAATGATCGTCGCATCGATATTTTCGATAAACACATGATTTTCTTCCAGCAGCTCGCCCACTTTTTCCAGCAATTTTATGGAAGAAATACCCTTGTACGCGGGATCTGTATCCGGGAAATGTTTCCCGATGTCCCCCAGCGCCGCTGCTCCCAACAGCGCATCCATGATCGCATGGAGCAGGACATCCGCATCCGAATGTCCCAAAAGTCCCTTTTCATAAGGTATTTTCACGCCGCCGATGATGAGGTCTCTTCCCTCCACCAGACGGTGTACGTCATATCCCATTCCGATTCTCATACTTACAACCTTTCCGCAGACGCTATTTTTAAAAAAATACCGGCATCCCTGTGTCTCACCGGCTTCTCCAACCAGCCAGTCCCCAAACCGTTCTGTCCCGTTGCGGCCAGTGCCGGGCGCCAATATCGTCTGCAATATGCCAAATCTCTGTCATTATTGTCTCGCCACAGCACAATCCATCAGATCCTCCGTGCTGTCGAATACATAGACGGTATAACTGCCGTCCTCATATACCTTTTCGCCCTGATTTAATGCCGGAGCCTCTGCATATTCCGCACACTCCTCCGCCGTCAGGAGCAGGAATGTCTCCCCGGCATGATACCCTTCCTCATAATATTTCATAGGCGAAGACCACTTGAAATACTCCAGGTGCTCGGGATCTCCGATGTTGCCGATCTCCACTTCACCATTCGTAAGCTCCGTGATGATATTGGCATTATTATAAGTAGCGAAGCCGAAATCATATCCGTTCCCCGCAAGGAATTCCGCCACTGGACGCTTCGTCTCGTTCTTGTCCACCGTCAGGAAAGACATCACCGTTTTCCCCGTTCCGAGGATCAGACAGATAGTAAGCAGTGCCGCCACCGCAAATCTGTCAAAGGGCATTTTTTCCTCTTCCAGATAAAAACACAATACCGGCAGGGCGAAAATGAAGATCGTGATATAATACCGCGGCACCATGGTACTGGTGGTAAAAATAAACACAAACAGATTCAGTACAAAACTGACTTTCAAAAACAGTGTGATCAGACTGCGAAATCCCGTGACACGCTGCATTTTCCCGCTTTTGACCGTAACGTATCCGTAGATGCCAAGCAGCACGAAGGCTGCCATCGTCACAACACCCCGCAGGGATAAAAATCCCTTATCCGGAATATAGCCAAAAAGCATCAGCAGACACCCCACCGCATTTTGGATCCGGTCAAATAACACACCGTGATACAATGCGATGAAGTTCGTGGCGCCATAGGTCTGGAATACGTATTTGTGACTGATGAACACTACATTGATGCCATATCCCACGACTGCGAAAAATGCCCCTGCCAGACTATAGAGAAAATACCGCATCCTGTCCGTAGAAAATAGAGTTTGGAAATGCTCCTTTGTCATCTCTCCTCGGAAACTCTGAAATTCCTCACCGCCCAGCAGATAGAAAAAGGAAGTCAGTACCAGAGGACACTGCAATGCCAGCAGGTAACGCACGCCGGACATTCCACAGACGATAGCAAGCAGCACATAGAATATCCACAGGCTGACCTTGTGTTTTGCATGATATTCTCCGCTACACAACCGCAGATACATACCGAAGAACCACAGCACCAGGATCACGTGGGACATGTAGGTATTACCCATCTGCATATGCGTCATCATAGTCTCGGAAAAAGGCAACAGCAGCAGACAGGAGCTTAACACTGTAAGTCCGCGGGATACTTTTAACGGCTTCATAAAATAATAATAGGAAGCCAGCATCAATCCATAAAATACCAGGTTCGTGATCGTGCGGATCACATGCCAGTTGCTGCAGATGCGAAACAGCGGTCCCATGATCAGCTGTGTATACAACACGCGGAATTCCGTGGAATAATACCAGTTTGTCGTGGAAAAAATGTGGTGTTCTTCGGAAAGGATCCGGGAAAAGATCATCTCCGCCGCCATATCTGAATCCAGCCAGTGATCCTGACTGATGATATTCAAGCCAAGCAGGAGCAGAAGCGTCGCTCCCAGCAAAATATATGGTATCTGTTTTTTCAGTGTTTTCATACCGCAGACCTTTCTGTTATTGCCTATGCATTCTTCCCTAACTATACACGATTTGCCGCGAAAGCACAACTGCGGCTTTTGCGGCAAATCTACAAGTTTTCTCATTAAATTAAGATCGTTTTCTCTTGGGGAAGCTGTTACCGATGCCCGGCTCTTCCCGTTTCTTTCTCTTTTTCGCTTCTCTCTCCGCTCTGTCCCCAGAGTATTTGCGGTCAGCCGTCTTTTTGTCACAGCCGCCCCATTTTCTTCCATCCTCACGGTTTTCATCTCTGCGGCGTCTTCTGTCCTCACCGAAACCGGTGCTGCCATCGTCTCTGCGATCTCTGTCACTGCGGCCGAATCTTCTGCGTTCCCCGTCTTCACGGCCAAGCTTCCGTCTTCCGTCTCCTCTGCCGAAGCTGCGACCTTCACCATCGTCTCTGCCGGACCGGCCTCTGTCCCCGAAGCGATTGCCACGCTTTGTATATTCATCTGCGGCGATCTCCTCGCCCTTGTCACCGACCTGTAATTTCAGCATGGCAGCTGCCAGCTCCAGTGCATCACAGCCTTCCTCTTCCATCTTCCGCTGTAAAAAGCTCTTCATCAGCTCGATGTCTTCATGCTCATGCAGTTCCCATGCCTTGTTCAGATATTTGTCTGCTTTCGCTTTCAGCACCTTCGCAGCACCGGGAAGCTTTTTCTCCGTGATGGTGGTGTGGCAGACTCTCTCGATCTCGCGGATCTTGTAGATCTCCCTGCTATTGGCAAAAGTGAAGGATCTGCCCTTTCTGCCGGCACGACCGGTTCTGCCGATACGGTGCACATAGTACTCGATATCCTGCGGAATATCGTAATTGATGACAGCTTCCACATCATCCACATCAATACCTCTGGCTGCCACATCCGTAGCGATCAGGATACTGGTTCCACCGTTACGAAAACGCTTCATGACCGCGTCACGCTGCGCCTGGGACAGATCTCCATGCAGTCCTTCCGCCTGGAATCCCTGCTCCTTTAATAAATCCGACAGCTCGTCCACCTTTTTCTTCGTATTACAAAAGATCAGGGTCAGCTTCGGCTGATAATACTCTAACAGTCTTACGCAGGCGGCATCCTTGTCCTGATTTTTCACACGGTAGAATTTCTGGGATACCAGGGGAATGGTCAGCTCCTGCGCTGCCACCTTTACTAATTTCGCATCGTTCTGGAAACGGTCTGTGATCTCCAGGATCGGCTTCGGCATGGTCGCGGAGAACAGAGCGGTCTGGTGCTCTCCGGGGATCTGACCAAGGATCAGCTCCATATCCTCACGGAAGCCCATGTTGAGCATCTCATCCGCTTCATCCAGTACCACCATGTTCACCAGATCCAGCTTAATGGTGCGTCTGCGCATATGGTCCATGACACGTCCTGGGGTTCCCACGATGATCTGCACGCCCCGCAGTCCCGCGATCTGACGGCTGATATCCTGTCCGGCAGCACCTTAATGCCGTGCATGTATTTTGCGATCTTCCGCAGTTCTTCCGCTGCCTGGATCGCCAGTTCTCTGGTGGGGCACAAGATAATGGTCTGTAACTTTTTCACATCCGGATTGATGTGCTGGATCGCCGGAATGCCGAATGCAGCAGTCTTGCCCGTTCCGGTCTGTGCCTGTCCGATAATGTCCTCACCCTGTAATAAATAGGGAATCGCCTGCTCCTGGATCGGAGACAGCTTCTCAAAACCCATCTCACGAATCGCACGGACGATACGGTTATCCAACAACGGCTCGATCGATGCGATACCGTCCTGCTCCTTTACCTCTTCTACTTTTTCCACTTCTTCATTTTCCAAAAAATAACTCACAAAATACTCCTTTTTAGCACAAAAAAAGAAATCATTGCGATGCGCTTCTGATTTCTTCCATCAAATCTCAACAACATTTCGTAGTATAGCACGGAAGCATTGAAAAAACAAGTAAATTCATGTACTATATAGAAAATAAACCACTTTAGAGGTCATTATGATACAGACATTACACATCGTACCGGAATATAACGAAGAACTGATCTATCCCGCCATCTGCAAAAGTATGGAGGCTTTGAACATCGCCGCAGACTTGCGCCCGGAGATGAAGATCGTCATCAAGCCCAACCTCGTCATGGCGAAATCCCCGGATTTTCCCGCCACGACCCACCCTCTGGTCATAAAAGCTGTGATCAGGTGGCTGCGAGAGCAGGGCATGCAGCACATCACCATTGCGGAAAGTTCCGGCGGTCTCTACAATGCCGAAGCCATGAAACACGTATATCACGTATGCGGCATGGATACTCTGGGCGAAGGTGCTGAACTCAACATGGACTTTTCCGCACAGACCGTAAATTGTCCGGCAGGATTTAAAAATCACAGTTTCCACCTGATCACTCCTATCGTGGAAGCCGATTATATCATTAATATCTGTAAACTGAAGACCCATGCCATGACCGGCTATTCCGGCGGCATCAAGAATCTCTTCGGCACCATCCCCGGTCTGGAAAAGCCCCAGATGCACTACCGCTGGCCGGAGATCGAAGATTTCTCCAACATGCTCTTAGAACTGGCTCAGACCGTAGCTCCCAATCTCACCGTCATTGACGCCATTGATGCCATGGAGGGTAACGGTCCCACCGGCGGCACTTCGCATCCTTTGCATATGCTGCTGGCGGCAAAAGATTTCTATACCCAGGACTGCTTCGCCGCAAAACTTATGGGATTAGAACCTACAGAGATCGTCATGCTGCGTCAGGCACTGGAAAAAGGTCTGGCTCGCCCTAAGGAGTTGGCGCTTGTGGGAGATCCGGTTCCGGAAGGCTTATCTCCTTTTCAGAAGCCGGATACCATAAAATTAGATTTTACCAACGGTGTGCCGAAATTTTTACGCAAGCCTTTCATGTTCGTGGCTTCCCGACTGTTGAAATCCTATCCGCAGCTGACCCCGGAGAAATGCGTGGGATGCGGAAAATGTGCGGAAAGCTGTCCGGCACATGTCATCAGAATCGAAAATCGCAAGGCGAAATTCAAGAGAAAAGGCTGCATCTCCTGCTTCTGTTGTCAGGAAATGTGCCCCATGAAGGCTATCAGTGTAAAGAAAGCCCTGTAATTTCCTGCTTTTTGCTATTATTGTTCTAATTGCATACAAAATTTTTACAAAAATATCAAAAAACGTGTTGACAAAGTGGGACACGCATTGTATACTGAACAGGTCGGTTGCGAGAGCAACGAAATGGAATCTTAGCTCAGCTGGGAGAGCATCTGCCTTACAAGCAGAGGGTCATAGGTTCGAGCCCTATTGTTCCCACCATTATGGCCTGGTAGTTCAGCTGGTTAGAACGCTAGCCTGTCACGCTAGAGGTCGTCGGTTCGATCCCGATCCAGGTCGCCAATTTGCCTCTGTAGCTCAGTCGGTAGAGCAGGGGACTGAAAATCCCCGTGTCATTGGTTCGATTCCGATCGGAGGCACCATAAATGCGGATGTAGCTCATCCGGTAGAGCGCCACCTTGCCAAGGTGGAGGTAGCGAGTTCGAGCCTCGTCATCCGCTCCAAAAAGGACGCTTAAAAATATTAAGCGTCCTTTTTTCCTAAATCCAATGACACAGAAATAAGGCGACATAGCCAAGTGGTAAGGCATGGGTCTGCAAAACCCTGATTCCCCAGTTCAAATCTGGGTGTCGCCTCCAAATAAACGGTAAGTATCATTTGATGCTTGCCGTTTTTATTTTTTATTTTTTCACGCTTTGGTCTGTCCTGAATTCTTGACAAGTTTCCGTTGCTGAATTATAATATTTTTAAAGCTTGGTTGTACCTCGCGGGTGCAGCTTTATTGCGATAGTTTAATATCGGGGGTGTCGGCGCAAAAGCCGGCTGAGATTAAGGATAAATGCTCCTTTGACCCTTTAACCTGATACGGATAATGCCGTCGTAGGTAGTATAATCTCAGCCTTACGGTATTTTTATATCGTAAGGCTTAATTTTTTTGAGAGGGATTGATATTGTGGAAAAAAGAAATTCTACAAAAAGACTTACAGAAAGCGCATTGCTTCTTGCAATAGCTGTGGTATTGGAACTCGTTTCAAAGCTTTTGGGACTTGAGCTTCCGTTCGGAGGAACAATAACGCTTGCAAGTATGTTCCCGGTAGTTCTCATCTCTTACAGATACGGTGTGAAATGGGGGTTGCTCAGCGGCTTTACCTATTCACTTTTGCAGATGATAATGGGTGCTAAGGTGGTTTCGGCTATGTTCCTGCCGGGCGAAGACCAAATGGCTGTTTGGCAGGCAATATGTGTTTGCCTTCTTGACTATGTGCTCGCTTATACCATACTCGGCGTCGGCGGTATGTTTAAGGGCAAATTCAAAAAACCGGCACTGGAGCTTGCACTCGGCGTATTTGTCGCACTGCTCTTAAGGTATATTGTTCATATTATATCGGGTGCGATATTCTACGGAGCATGGGCCGAATGGTTCTTCTCTCAGGAGGGCTTCTATAAGATAGGAGAGAGCATACTCGGCAAATATTCCGGTACGGCTCTGTCGATAGTTTATTCGGTGTTCTATAACGGCCTTTATATGGTTCCGGAAATAATCATAACAACCGTTGTGGCAGCTATTCTCGGTAACGTTCCGCAGATAACCGGAGTTAAAAATCCGAAAAAAGATAAATAACAAACGCTTGACAAATTTTTTAACTGTAATTATAATATAAAGCACAATCGAAAAGATCGCCTTTAAAAACTGTGAAGGAAACAAGACGGTTACCGTGAGTTTCAGAGAGCTGCCGTGTGGTGAAAGGCAGTACCAAGTATCCGTGTATAACTCGTTCCGGAGTTTCATAGCTGAAGTCATAGGCTGTGACGGCAGACACCGTTATATGTCAGGTCTTGTTGGAGACCGCAGAGGGCAGCCTCGGCTGCCGAATTAGGGTGGTACAGCGTGGTTTTTACTTCGCCCCTATCTTCTTCAGAGATAAGGGCGATTTTTTGTTTTGTAAAGACTGCGCTTTATTTTTTGTATTTTTCGCTCTGCTGTCAGTCTTTGCAAAGCAAGCTATATGATTGGAGTACTTCATAGGAGAAATAATTATGAAAACAAACAAGTACATTCCTTTTGAACCTATCGACATTCCGGACAGAACTTGGCCGTCCAAGACCATAAAAGAGGCGCCTGTTTGGTGCTCTGTGGATCTCCGCGACGGAAATCAGGCTCTTATAGACCCCATGAATCTTGAGCAGAAGCTTGAGATGTTCAAAACGCTTGTAGACATCGGCATAAAGGAGATCGAGGTCGGCTTTCCTTCCGCATCGGAGACGGAATATGAAATTCTCCGCACGCTTATAGACGGAAATTATATTCCGGACGATGTGACAATTCAGGTGCTTGTGCAGAGCCGCGAGCATCTTATCAAAAAGACCTTTGAGGCTGTAAAGGGCGCAAAGAACGTTATAATACACTTTTACAATTCCACATCGACTCTTCAGCGCAAGGTCGTATTTAAAAAGGATATGCCGGGCATTATCGATATTGCGGTAAACGGCGCAAGACTTATTAAAAAGCTGTCGGATGAGCTTATGGAAACGTCCGACATAAACATACGCTATGAATATTCGCCGGAGAGCTTTACCGGTACCGAAATGGACAACGCGGTAGAAATATGCCAAAGAGTTTTGGAGGAGCTCGGCGCAACGCCCGAAAACAAGGTCATACTCAACCTTCCTTCAACCGTTGAGGGCAGCACGCCGAACGGTTATGCCGATCAGATAGAATATTTCTGCCGTCACCTTAAAGACCGTGACAGCGCCGTAATCAGCCTTCATCCTCACAATGACCGCGGTACTGCGGTCGCAGCTGCCGAGCTCGGTCTTCTTGCAGGTGCCGAGCGTATAGAGGGAACTCTTTTCGGCAACGGTGAGAGAACCGGCAATGTGGATATAGTTACGCTTGCTCTCAATATGTATACGCAAAATGTCGATTGCAAGCTTGACTTTCACGACATCAACCATATTAAAGAGGTATATGAGGACGCCACAAATATGAAGGTCGGCCCTCGCCAGCCGTATGCCGGTGAGCTTGTTTTTACCGCCTTTTCAGGCTCTCATCAGGACGCCATAAACAAGGGTAAGGCGTTTATGCGTGAGAATAATCCCGACAAGTGGGAGGTTCCTTATCTCCCGATAGACCCGGCAGATGTCGGCAGGGAATACGAGCCGATAATCCGTATAAACAGTCAGTCCGGCAAGGGCGGTGCCGCGTATATTATGCAGGAATACGGATTTGCGATGCCTAAGGCCATGCACCCCGAATTCGGAGCGGTCGTTCAAAAGGCCTGTGATGAAAAGGGTAAGGAACTCAGAGCCGATGAGGTATTTGAGCTGTTCTGTGAAGAATATCGCAATGTCTGCGGACCTTATAAGCTTCTCAACCATAAATTCAGCGAAGAAAAGCTTGAGAGCGAGTCTCGCACCAGGGTGCATTTTACGGGTACCATAAAATATAACGGAAACGAGCCGGTATCTATCGAGGGCGTCGGTTCCGGCCCCATAGAGGCGTTCTTTAACGCTCTGTCGCACGTGGGAATCACAGGATACAAATTCAAGAACTATGCGGAGCACGCAATTTCAATCGGCGCGGACGCCAAGGCCTGCTCCTATATCGAGCTTGAAGCTCCCGACGGCAAGGCCGTTTTCGGCATAGGCATTTCACACAACATAAACTATGCTTCAATAAAGGGTATTTTGTGTGCCATAAACCGTTGCCAGCCGAATGTTGTGCGCGAGCCGCAGCAGCCGATATTTGAGAAAAAGCAATGAGCTTTTGCGGCAAAGGCATTTTATCTGAACACAATTCAGCGTTTTATATGTTCGCTTTATTCGGCAAAACGTGCCGCGAGCGGCAGGAAAGGATATGGAAGTAATATGAGAGAACATAATATTGTAGTATTAAAGGGCGACGGTATCGGCCCCGAAATAGTCGACGAGGCTGTAAAAGTGCTTGATGCAGCAGGCAAAAAGTACGGCTTTAAGATGAATTATGATTATGAGCTTATGGGCGGCTGTGCCATAGACGAGACGGGTGAGCCGCTTCCGCAGAAAACCGTAGATGCCTGCAAAAAGGCGGATTGTGTGTTTTTGGGAGCGGTAGGCGGTCCTAAGTGGGACGGCGTTCCCGGCAACAAACGCCCCGAGGCAGGGCTTCTCGGAATACGCGGTGCGCTCGGACTTTATGCAAATCTCCGTCCTGCAAGAATATTTGCCCCCTTAAAAGACGCGTCGCCGATTAAAGACAGCATAACCGAGGGTAACCTTGACATAATGATAGTTCGCGAGCTTACCGGCGGAATTTACTTCGGAGAGCGCGGCACGGGTGTCGAAAACGGCGAGGAATACGCTTATGACACTGAAAAGTACACCGTTTCCGAAATTAAGAGAATTGCGAAAACCGCTTTTGAAATGGCAATGAAGAGAAGCAAAAAGCTCACAAGCGTTGACAAGGCAAATGTGCTCGATTCATCAAGACTGTGGAGAAAGACGGTTATCGAGATGTCAAAGGACTATCCCGAGGTAGAGCTTAACCATATGTATGTTGATAATTGTGCCATGCAGCTTGTACGCAATCCAAAGCAGTTTGATGTTATAGTTACGTCAAACATATTCGGCGACATTCTCTCGGACGAAGCGTCTATGATATCGGGCTCGATAGGAATGCTCGCTTCCGCTTCGCTCTCGGACGGAAAATTCGGACTCTATGAGCCTATACACGGCTCCGCGCCGGATATTGCCGGCTTCGGCGTCGCAAATCCGCTTGCCACCATACTCTCCGCAGCCATGATGCTCAAATACTCTCTTGATGAGAGCGAAGCTGCGGCGGATATAGAAAACGCGGTAAACGCGGCACTCGAAAATGTTCGCACTCCCGATATATACAAAGACGGATTTAGAAAGGTATCGACTTCGGGTATGGGCGACGAGGTTATTAAGCGCCTTTAATAAAAAGCAGAATATTGCTTCGGCGGCTCCGTTTTTACGGAGTCGCTTTTTAATTTGTGAACAAAAACTGAATTTATCGTATTTTGTTTGAAATATCATAAAGTAAGTGTTAATATATAGAGGTATTGTACTTGTTCGGTACAACGCCGTAATAATTTGCAAGGAGGATTTTCCCTTGGACGAAAATAAAGACAAGACTTTATCCGGCGGAAACGACGAGAGCTACGGCTCAACATTTGACCGCAATACCGAGGATGTCAAAAAGGAAATGGAAGAGCTTGCGGCTACATTTCAGCGCGAGCTTGACAAAACCAAGGCGGAGGCAGAGGAAAAAGGCGAGCTTATACAGGAGCTTGAGGATATCCCCGAGGCTTCGACCAGAAATGATGACGAGGAGCCTTCGGAAGCCGAGCTTTGCGAATGCTGCGGTGAGAAAAGGCGCGGCACAAAAGCCGACCCCGATTCGCCGTATTGTGAAGAATGTGATCTCGGTCTTCGTCACTATCCGTTCAGCTTCTTAAATATATTCTTTGTCGTTGTTGTTATTGCGCTTGTTTTTTACAGCGGCTATGTATTTGCGGGGCGTATGGGCGTTTTAAACGATGTCTATAAGGCAGATAAATATGTTTCGCAGAAGAAAATGGATTCAGCCGTTACCGCATATGAGGATACGGTTTCTGCAATGGAGAAGGCAGGTATAAAGGGCGAGCTTGTGTATAAGCGCCAAATAATGGCAAATTACAGCATAGGCTACCTTCAGGATATTGACTCTATGAGCGGCAATATAAATTCTTGGGAGCTGTCTCTTCCGCACTTCAGAAGCGTTAAAAAAGCAATGGGCGAGTCGGCGGATTTTATAGCCACCGTGCGCAAGGCTTATACAATACTTACAAAGTATGATGTCAACGATCCTTCGGATTTCCCGTATGATGACGCTATGGCGGCTTTGGTGTCGCTTGAGAGCGAGCCTTATACCGAGGATACAACGGCAGATACTTCGTCCGCGACGACGTCATCCGTTAAGGCCACGCAGTATAATAAGGCCATGGTATATTACTATGAATATTATATATCGGTAATCTGCAATAAGGATAACGACGAACAGCTCAAATACCTTGAAAAGATCAAAGAAGAATATCCTCAGTATATTTGGCTTTACGGTTCGGCCCTCGGCGATCTTTACGCAAAAACAGGCAAGGACGTCACCGAAATCTGCGATAAAATCCGCAGCAATAATTCCGAGGACCCGTCGCCGGATCTTATTGAAATAGAAAGCCTGCGCATAAAGGGCGATTATGACGCGGCAATAGCGAAATGTGAAGAATACGCTTCATCGGATGACTGCACGGTCAAATATGAGATTTACCGTCAGGAGGCACTTTGCTATATCCTCAAGGACGATTACGACACGGCTTTAGAAACGGCGAAAAAGGCTTATGACGATAACGGCCGTTCTCTTGAGGTTATAGATACCTTGGCACTTTGCGCTGTTTTGAAAAACGATGATGCCACATACAGCAGCATGGAATCGCTTTTGGACGGCAGCGGCTACAGCCTGTCCGATAAGGTTACCGGCTTTAAGGCAGGTACCGTTACGCTTGATGATATTCTTTTGAAAGGAGCTTATGACGTAGAATGAGAGCAGTATATCTTACAGTAAAATATATAACCATCGTCGGTACGTTCCTTCAGGGCTTTTTTGAGCATCTCTCATGTCGTATGTATGATGTTCTGATAGAGGACGGCAGATATTTGAGATCAAATGAGATGTGCGGGCATATAGAGCACGAGCTTATCAAAAAGAGAGGCACTGCATTCGGTGTGTGCTTCTTCCCGTTCCTTTTCAATTTGCTGATAGGTCTTATCCTGACCGCGGCAGGCTCGGTAAATATTTTCTATCTCGGTGAATTTTTTATGAGCGCCGATTCAAAAGTACCGAATTTCCCGAACTTCTTATTTCTGTGGGTCGGTATTTCATGTCTTACCAATCTGTTCCCGCAGATAGAAGACGCTCTTACTCTCAAAGAGCAGATTTACGGCAAGGGCAAGTCAAATCTCTTTGTGAAAATAATCGCCGCGCCGATATTCGCCGTGCTGTATGTCGGCTCATATCTGCAGAGCGTCGGGCTTACGCTTGTCACGTCTGTGGTATTCTCGCTGTTTATGCCGTCGATTCTCGGCACGTTTATACCTCAGCTCTACAATGCCATAGCAGGCTGATCGGCATTACAGTATATATTATGCTAAACGGGAAGTGTTTTTACACTTCCCGTTTTTGTTGTATAAAATATTGTAAAGTGGTAAAACCAAAGCGGTGATAAAAATGAAAAAAATTATAACGGTAATTGTTTTGTGCCTTGCGCTTGCGTCATGCGCAAAAGAGAACAGCGGCGGCACAGAGCCTTCGACGCAAGATGTAAGTACGAGTGCAGCACAGGAAACGGAAGTGCTGTCGGATTTTGAAACCGAGACGGAAACAGAAATTGAGAAGCAGTCAACGGCAGAGGTTAATGCTCCGCCGACGGCCGCCGACCCTCAAAAAACGAAGGTAACGCAAAAGTCCGTAAAGCCTACGCAAGAGGAAAGAAAAACTCGGACAGAGACTTCACCCAAGACGACAGCCGTTCCTGAGCCGACTGTCGTAAAGGGGTTTGAACGCGAGATGCTCAAGTTGTGCAATCAGCAACGTCGCGCGAACGGAAAACCCGATATTGCTCTTAACAATACTCTGTGTGAAAATGCTACGGTAAGAGCCGAGGAAATTTCAAGGAAAAACTGCTTTTCACATACAAGACCCGACGGCACAATGTGCTTTACCGCGGTTACGGTCAATTATATGACATGCGGTGAAAACATTGCTTACGGTACGCGGTCTGCTTCGGCGACGGTGACTGCGTGGATGAATTCTCCCGGGCATAAAGAGAATATTCTCTCGGAGGATTTTACGGAGGCCGGCTTCGGCTGCTATGAGGTGAGCGGAGTAAGGTATTGGGTTCAATTATTTATAGGATAGGCTATGAGCTGCTTTTTGTATGTGCAAAAAGCAGCTCGCGTGCTTATTTGCAAAATACGTGTGCGCCTATGGTCTGTATAACGGGTCTTGTGCGTATCCACTTATTTGAAGTCTTTGCCGGATTATAGTAGTATATGGCACCGCCCGACGGATCCCAGCCGTTTATTGCGTCCTGAGCCGCCTTTCTTGACTGTGCCGTAGGCTCTGTGCTCCAGTTGCTGTCGTTTACACAGGAAAATGCTCCGGGCTGGTAGACCACTCCGGCTATTGAGTCCGGAAAAGATGCGTGCTGAACGCGATTTAGAACAACCGCACCTACTGCAACCTGACCTATATACGGTTCGCCTCTCGCTTCGGCTGCAATCACCTTTGCAAGCAGATATATGTCGCTCGAGCTGTATTGTCCCGATGACGCAGAACCGATTCCGAGCGCCGACAATGTTTTCGGCCCCGCAATGCCGTCGGCATTAAGACCTGCAGATTTTTGAAACTTCTTTACTGCGTCTTTGGTAAGTGTGCCGTAAATACCGTCAACGGATCCGCTGTATATTCCTTTAGATTTCAACTTGGTTTGTATCTGTCGGACCTCTTCGCCGCGAGAGCCCATTTTTGATAAAACTTCGGTGCTGTGGCTTGCACTCTGTTTGTATACCGCTATCGAGCCTACGGCAAAAAGCAGCACGGCGGCAAGACACACGGCTAACATCTTTTTGAATTTTGCACCGGGAGAATTCATCTTCATAATAATTTACCGACCTTTTATCTGTTTAAGTGCTCGCTTACGCAATTATTGTTTTCATGTGTGACACTTTTATACACATAAATTGTGTGTCACAAAAAGACATATACTAAATATTGACAGACAAAATCTGTTTTGAAAAAAATTTGATTTTTTTAAAAATAAGTGTTGACTTTTGGGTTGCGCTGTGATATTATATCAAAGCTGTCGCGAGAGACACGGAAACAAAATTGAACAGAACGCTTGATAATTCAACGTTTTTGATTAAACAGTTTGAAAAAAGCACTTGACAATTTCGTTAGCTTATGTTATCATATAAGCCCTCCGATAATCACGGAGAACAGCACAATGGACCTTGAAAATTAAACAACGACAAGAAACAAGGAACCCTGAGATT
>OKSG01000384.1_pt1 | contig 18702 bp, 18 predicted proteins | sample 1606411 | NCBI WGS metagenome assembly OKSG01 (sample SAMEA3879586, study PRJEB24766) | human gut metagenome | biome: human-associated habitat; feature: feces | place: USA | collected 1985/1987
CAACCAGAGCGGCACGGTAGAGGAGACGAACCATTACTATCCGTTCGGTGGTGTGTTTGCAAGTTCAGGCAATGTGCAGCCTTACAAGTACAACGGCAAGGAGCTTGATGCGAAGAAAGGGTTGAACTGGTATGACTACGGTGCAAGGCATTATGATGCGGCGCTGGGGAGGTTTACGACGGTGGATCCGTCTGCGGAAAACTATTATTCAACGAGCCCGTTTACTTACTGTTTAAATAATCCGTTGAATTATATTGATCCGTTGGGAACTGATACTGTAGATGTAAAGGACGTTGATTGGAATAAATTTGATCCGAAGAAGGACGTTGTGGCTTTGGATGAGGTGGCTGTTTCTGTACCTAATGCTTTGACAAAAGTAGGGACTAGAGCTTTAGAACCAATTTCCGGCTTTTGGGGGTATGTGGGTTATTATCTTTTAGATATTGGCTCTACCTATCATAGTGAACAAACGCGGTTTACATATAAGGTAGGAACAGATGGAGTAATAACGGGTGTTGCTCCAATGGTGGGAACCCCTCCTTTGCCTGGTTTTGCAAAGACGTCAAATTTGAATACAATTAGAGGATTATGGAGTTTGACCAAACAAGGATCCTCTAAAGTAATGAAACATCCCATTAGAGGTCTATTTTATAAAAGTAAATCAGATGGGCTATGGTGGGTAAAAGACCAGACAAAGCATGGCGGTAGTTTTTATAAAGTTTATAAAGAGACAAATAAAGGCTTAGAATGGCATAAAGATGCTGATAAGTATGGAAATTTCATAATTAATAAACATAAAAGTGATGTAGGGATTTTTATCCCATGGAAGGAGCTTTCGAAATGAGAAAACAGATATTAAAAATGCAAGAAGGTGAATCTTTCCCATTCTGTTGGGTAAAGTTTGATTCTGATTCTTGTATTGATGTTCAAGGGCATAAAATCGAAATATACATAAAAAAAGATTCAGTTAGCATTGACGACATGAAATCTCTATTTTGTGATTTGTTTGGTACAGTTGTAGATGAATTATCTATCTTTAGTCCATCATGGTGGGACTTTTGCATAGATACTTGGAATATTCAAGAGAATACATTTTGCTACGACCCTCAATTTTTGTCTAAAGAAACGGTATCTTATTTGCATATCTTGCAAGATTCGAATATTGCTAAAGGATATTCTGGCTGTTGTGTCTGTAATGATTGGGATACTTACCTATCTGTTGCATTAGATTGTATTATGAAAGGAATTGCTCCTTATGGAAACTTTATATATAACTCAAAGGAACAATTCTTCTTCTATTTTCATCATACCGGTAGTATAGGGCTTTATTATGAAAATGAAACTCCATCTATATTTGCATTAAGAAAGAATGATAAATATGAGGTGTTATCTTGCTCTGATGTGAGTAGATTATCTCAAATAGAATGATTTTTAATCGCTATCCTAACATCAGATATCCTATATCTTACATGTTAGGATAGCCTTTTTCAGATTTAACCGAAGGAATTAGCAGCATTCAATATAATGTATTAAATTTGCCAACGGGCGTCACTTTTGCTTCCGGCGGTTTCATACAGCATGGCTATACTGCCGACGGCATCAAGCGGCGCATGATGTATAAGGAGGCAGATGGTTCGGGCAATCTGGTTCCTACGGTGTATTGCTGCAATGTGGTCTATGAAAACGGTGTTGCCAAGCTTCTTCTTACGGAAGAGGGGTATGTTACGCTTTCGGACAAGAAGTATCACTATTACCTGCAGGACCATCAGGGAAACAACCGCGTAGTCCTCAGTTCCAGCGGTGCTGTTGAGGAAGCGAACCATTACTATCCCTTCGGTGGTGTGTTTGCAAGCTCAGGCAATGTGCAGCCTTACAAGTATAACGGCAAGGAGTATGATGCGAAGAAGGGGTTGAACTGGTATGATTATGGTGCAAGGCATTATGATGCGGCATTGGGTAGGTTTACGACTAATGACAGATTTGCTGAGAAGTATCATTCGATGTCTCCGTATCAGTATGGGGCTAATAATCGTAGTTCAAAAATCATTAAATAAAGCTGGTATAGAAACAATGAACAAAATGAGAGTAATCAATAGGCAAACTGGGGACATTTTCAATGTAAAAGTAAATCCTTATTTGCCAAGTAAGGCATATCAGGCTATAGAAAAGAACAATCCATTAGGATACATAATAAGGAGAAATAAATGATACTAAAAGGGAATATGTTAAAATTAACAATACCGTTTTTTTGGGCTGTACAAAGTATTTGGCTTTTATCGTTTAAATCCATTGAGACCTTTATTGCCGCAATCATATTGTTATTAATATCATTTCTTGGAATAGTTATTAAGAGTAATACCTATAACATTATATTTTTAGGTATATGCTTTTTATATTCAGTAGCTTTAGGTCTTATAATGTTCCTTTTATTTCTATTCTTTGAATTGCCTATGATATATATATTGGTCCCTATTATGAATTTTATAGTTTTGGTATATATGTTAAGGAAGTATGGACGAAGGTAACGAAGTGATTTGCAGCAGATATTCTTCATCTGATGTGTTTTAATATTGCTGAGATGCCCCCTAAAAGTATTTTATCCAACTTTTAGGGGGCATTGTATCTAATCTTTGGACTTTTTAGTATTCCTGACACCTTGAGAGGTATTGTCTTGTCGGACATCTCATAATCAGCCTGTTCAACGTGAACTATTCTTGAAGTATCAGGTTGATGATTCGAGTAAGGTAACGCTTGCCGCCTACGCTTATGACAATCTGGGCCGTCTACAGAGCAAGTCGTTGCACGGTTCTGCCGTGAACAAGCAGTCGTACACTTACAATGTCTGCAGCTGACTGACGGGTATCAGTGGAAGCAAGCTTACGCGGAATTTGTTTTACAACAGCCAAATACAATAACAGCATCAGCAGCATGACTTGGAAGGCAGGGAATGAAAGCACCGTCCGCGGCTACAAGTTCACCTACGACGGGCTGGACAGGCTGCTGAACGCGACCTACGGCGAAACAGCCGGCATCAACGCGAACACCGACCGTTTCAGTGAGAATGTAACCGCCTATGACAAGAACGGCAACATCAAGACCCTGCAACGCTACGGTCAGACCGCTGCTTCCGGTTACGGACTGATTGACAACCTGACTTTCACCCTCGCCGGCAATCTGTTGAACCGCGTGGACGATGCGGCAGCGGCTTCCGCCTACGGTGGCGGCTTCGAGTTCAAGGACGGCGTGAAGCAGGCAAACGAATACACCTACGATTCCAATGGAAATTTAACTAAAGATTTAAACAAGGGGATTAGCAATATATCGTATAATTGTTTAAATTTGCCAAGTGCGGTGACATTCAGTGACGGGAGTACGATTGTCTACACCTATGCAGGTGACGGCGCCAAGCTAAAGACTGTACATAAGATAGGAGGTACAACCACCACAACTGACTATTGTGGAAATGTGGTCTATGAGAACGGTGTTCAGAAGTTGCTTCTTACCGAAGAAGGTTATGTGACACTGAGTGACGGCAAGTATCATTACTACTTGAAAGACCATCAGGGTAATAACCGGGTTGTGATTAACCAAAGCGGCACGGTAGAGGAAGCGAACCATTACTATCCCTTCGGTGGTGTGTTTGCAAGTACAGGCAATACCCAGCCTTATAAGTATAACGGCAAGGAGCTTGATGCGAAGAAGGGGTTGAACTGGTATGACTACGGGGTACGTATGTATGATGCGGCGCTGGGGAGGTTTGCAACGGTGGACCCTTCTGCTGAAAACTACTTCAATACAAGTCTCTATGCTTATTGTGGTAACAACCCTATCAGCAGAATAGACCCAACAGGAGCTGACTGGTATGAAGATAAGCAAGGGAATTTACGTTGGCAGGAAGGTAGTGAAGCTTTAAAAGGCTATACAAATATCGGTTCATCCGCCTCTATTGCGTTAGGTAATGACAACTATCTGAACTTCTATCAGAATGGAGGTATCTTAGCCAATCAGGCTGTTAATGCTTTTGACTTGATAGCCTCCAGCGGTAAACTTCAGAATCAGTTCTTAGGTAAAACCAGTCCTTTATCTGAAGACTCTAAGTCTGCCCTTTTCAATTCTCTGAACAGTCGTTCTATAGATGCTATTGCGCGACCTATAGGCGAAGCTGCCTTTGGCTTTGGTGCCGGAGAGTTTGGCGGTATGTTGTTGGGGAAGGCAATAGGATGGGCTGTAGGAAAGGTGGCAGGAAGAGGTACTCAAAATGCAATACAATCAACTGCTCACGGAGTGCAACGGATTGCTGGAACAACGGCAACGAGAGGAGGGGTACTTTCTGTGAATGAAGTAAGAGTAACAAAGTCTGTAGGAAAGGCTTTTACTCAGGCTGATGGAGCTACAGTTTATCTTCATGAAATTACTCCCGGTAGATTTAATGCTGTTGTAGAAGGGAGGAAAGGTATAATAACAACAATGGGAAATTGGTCTCAAAAATCTATTAATAGAATAGCGAAAAATTATGGATGGAATATTAAATAAAGAAATGGTTGTTTGCTGTTTCTGCGGGAAGAGTTTACCCTTAGAAGCGGCTGTAGTTTTGAAAGTTTGGGCAAATGAGAAGAGTGAGGAGTATCAAGTATTATATTCCCATAAATCTCATTTTGTTAGAGCATTAGATAAATCAGTAATACTACATCCAGATTTATTAGAGCCTGATGCTTTAGGTTAATTCGTCGTAACGAACTACTGTCTTCCTCTGATATAGGTTGATTAAAAACCAATCTATCTAATTACTATCCTAACATCAGATATTCCATATCTTGTATGTTAGGATAGTTTTTGTTATTCTATCAGCGAGACGTAGGATACCTATTGTGTGTATGACGACCACCGTAATCTCTGCACTTGGAAGAAGCTTCCGGATGCGCAGCTCGCGGAGTATGTGTATGACAACGGTGGACGGCTGACGCAACAGGGGGAGTGCACGAACAAGACGGTTTCTTCCGATCAGGTGGTGCATGTGCAGAACTGGGCGGTACGGGTTTCCCGACGAGCCAGTTCACGAACGACACTTCGGGCTACAGTAAAGGCTCCCTGACAGGAAGCGCGGTGACTGTATCCGGCAGCAGTACTAAAATTTACAAAGGCTATTACTATGACGTCAAGGGGCGTGTAACTAAAGTCGTACAGAACAATCTTTTGGGCGGTTATGACGTGACTAATACGGTCTATGCCTTTACGGGACAGCCCGCCACGGTGACGCATAGCCATACCGCAAGCGGCAAGTCCACACGTACGGAAGTCTATACCTATAGCTATGACCATGCAGACCGTGTAAGCAAGGTGGAGCATACTTTGGGAGGAACCAAAATAACTCTGGCAGACTATACGTACGATAGTTTCGGCCGTCTGAGTACCAAGTCCCTGCACGGCTCTGCGGCGAACAAGCTGACGTATGCCTATAACCTCCGCAGCTGGCTGACGGGCATCACAAGTACGCGCTTCACCCAGAACCTGTACTACAATACGGGTGTGGGTACCGCCCGCTACAACGGTAACATCAGCAGCATGACCTGGAAGTCCGGGAATGAAAGCACCGTCCGCGGCTACAAGTTCACCTACGACGGACTGGATGCTGAATGCCACCTATGGCGAAACAGCAGGTATCAGCACGAACGCGAACCGTTTCAGTGAGAACGTGACGGGCTACGACAAAAACGGTAACATCAAGGGATTGCAGCGTTACGGGCAACTCTCTTCAACCGCCTACGGCATGATAGACAACCTGACTCTCACCTTGAACGGCAATCAGTTGAACCGCGTGGATGATGCGGTAGCGGCTTCCACCTACAATGGCGGCTTCGAGTTCAAAAACGGTGCCAATGCCGCCGATGAGTACTCTTATGATGCCAACGGCAATTTAACTAAAGATTTAAACAAAGGTATTAGCGGCATTACATATAATTTCTTAAATTTGCCGAATGCAGTAACGTTCAGTGACGGAAGTACCATCACCTATACTTATGGAGCCGACGGCACAAAGCTGAGAACAGTCCATAAGATAGGCAGTACAACCACAACGACTGACTATTGCGGCAATGTGATCTATGAAAACGGAGTCCAGAAGCTGCTTCTTACCGAAGAGGGTTATATTACTTTGAGCGACAGCAAGTATCACTACTACTTGAAAGACCATCAGGGGAATAACCGGGTAGTCATCAGCCAGAGCGGCACGGTAGAAGAGACGAGCCATTACTATCCTTTCGGCGGGGTATTTGCAAGTGCAGGCAATGTTCAGCCTTACAAGTACAACGGTAAGGAGCTTGATACGAAGAAGGGTTTGAATTGGTATGATTATGGGGCGAGGCATTATGATGCGGTGTTGGGAAGGTTTATAACGGTTGATGCTTTATATGACAAACATTTTAAAGTATCTCCTTATGTCTATTGTGGAAATGAGCCTGTCGGTCGCATTGATCCGGATGGAAATGATTGGCGCGTGCAAACCCATTATAATCGTGAAACGGATAAGATAGAATATAAAATTACGGTAAGAGCGGCTTTGATAAATAATTCTAATAATAAGGAGCTTGATATAAAGACTTTGGCTGGACAAATAGTAGAGCAAGTGAATGCCGCATATACGATTTCAGGTGATGACTTTGTTTCGACTATGGATATGCAATTGAGAACTGTCAACTCGGTGGATGATATAAAGGACACTGAACACGTTTTGCAGATTGTTGATCAAGATATGTTGACAAAAACGGATAAAAGTGTAGTTATGGCTGAGACTTATAAAAATAGTCTGGATGTGAAAATAGGAACGAAAGCGGTTTCTAATATGTTGAACAATGATGATAACCGGACTTTTGCTCACGAACTTGGTCATTCAGGAGGATTGGGGCATACAATGAATGTGGAAAACTTGATGACACAGAAAAAAGTTATTCAAGATTTTGATGGAGATTATCTTAAAGCAACTCAGTTAAACCGTTCTCAGATACAAACAGTCCGAGATAATTATATCCATAACAAGTTGAATAGGCATATTCCTAACTGGAGGCAAAAACTTAAAAGAAGGCAGTAATATGAAGACACGTATATTTATTTTTATAATCATACTTGCCATGCTGGTGGCGTGCATTGGTCATTTGGACTCAGAGAATGATTTCATGATTCGAGTAGGTACTGGTTTTAAGGAGCGTACCGGTAAAGATTATATCCAATGTTGGGTGAATGACAGCCTTGTTTTTAATGGACTGTATGTGAACAAGACGGATGACCAAATATTGGACTACCATGAAGATTGGCTTGGAATGGAAATCACCCGTTTCGATAAAAGCGGATATGATAGTTTAAAAATAAAGATACGTGTCACATCTCTGGATACGGTATTATATTGTGGAAAAAGGGTCATAGATAGTACGTTCCGATACCGGATTGATAATATTCCCAATATTGTAATTTCATGTAGCTCCAACGGTGGTATTTTGTTGTGGGATACTTTACGTACACCTGATTATTTTTGGCTCGAATATTGATATATTAAGAATCTCTGATTCTATAATCTAAACAATTCCCTGCTTATGTTGGATGTAAGCAGGGAATTTCATATAGGAGCATGCTGACTTGGAGCGGTACGCTTTCCGTTACCGGTACGACGTGACATCCACGGTCTATACCTTTACGGACAAGCCTGCCACGGTGACGCATACGCACACGGCAAGCGGGAAGGACAGCCGGACGGAAGCATACACTTACAGCTATGACCATGCGGACAGGCTCTCCAAGGTGGAGCATACATTGGGAGGGGCGAAGGTGACGCTTGCTGCCTATGCTTATGATAACCTTGGTCGTCTGCAATCGAAGTCGCTGCACGGCTCCGACGCGGACAGGCAGGCTTACGCCTATAATGTACGCGGCTGGCTGACGGGCATCAGCGGAACGAAGTTCACGCAGAATCTGTATTATAACACCGGCAACGGGCCTGCCAAGTATAACGGCAGCATCAGCAGCATGACGTGGAAGGCAGGAACGGCAAGCACCGTCCGCGGCTACAAGTTCACTTATGACGGACTGAACCGGATGCTGAATGCTACTTATGGCGAGACAGCAGGCATCAGCACGAACGCCAACCGTTTCAGTGAGAATGTGACGGGGTATGACAAGAACGGCAATATCAAGAGTTTGCAACGTTACGGCCAGACTGGTGCCAGTGCCTACGGCCTGCTTGATAATCTGACTTACACATTGACCGGCAATCAGTTGAGCCGTGTGGACGATGCCGTGAGTACCGTTGCATACGGTACAAACACTGCCTTTGTGAACGGTGCAAGCACCGCAGGGGAGTATGTCTACGATGTCAATGGTAATTTAACGAAAGATTTGAATAAGGGAATTACCGATATTCAATATAATGTATTAAATTTGCCCAGTACGGTATCGTTCAGTGATGGTAGCACGATCACCTATACTTATGGTGCTGACGGCACGAAACTGAGAACAGTCCATAAGATAGGCAGTACAACCACAACGACTGACTATTGCGGTAATGTGATCTATGAAAACGGTACTCAGAAGTTGTTACTCACCGAAGAGGGTTACATCAACCTGACCGGTACCCAGCAGTATCATTACTACTTGAAAGATCATCAGGGTAACAACCGTGTAGTGATCAACCAGTCTGGTACTGTGGAGGAAACGAACCATTACTACCCTTTCGGTGGTGTGTTTGGCACTACAGGCAATACCCAGCCTTACAAGTATAACGGTAAGGAGCTTGATACGAAGAAGGGTTTGAACTGGTATGATTATGGGGCGAGACATTATGATGCTGCGTTGGGAAGGTTTACGACGAATGACCCGTTGGCAGAGAAATATTATTCGATGAGTCCGTATACTTATTGTGCCGATAATCCGGTAAAGTTCATAGACCCAAATGGTATGGAATATGCTCCTGGTGATCTGTTTAAGACTAAAAGAGCAGCAGCTAAAGATTGGGGTATGTATTATAATGGTGCATCTATTATACGTAAACGTGAAATGGGCTCTTCTATTTATGAAGTTAAGCAAAAGGGAAAGCTAAAGGGATATTCTTATAGTGCAGCCAATGAAGGAGAGCACAGCGTATCTATAAGCTTACCTCCTAACGGTGAGAGATTTGTAGGATCGATTCATTCGCATGGAGACGCGGACGCAGAGCATATAAATAATAAATTCTCAAAAGCTGATATAAAATATATTGAGAAAACAAAAGAAAATGGTTATTTGGCTACGCCGAGTGGCGATTTGTTAGAATATAATCCTTATAGTAAGAAAACATCAATAGTGACTAGTGATCTTCCTAGTGATCCCAAAGATCCTAAACGAAAGAATAATATTAATCCGAAAGATATTCCTGCTGAAAAGGGTAAACAAAGAATGAAAGAATTGCTACAAAAGCCAGATTTAAACATTCCTGTTAGCCAGAGAGAACATATTCATTGGGTATTTTAAAAAGATAGCAATATGTATAGGACTTATTTTTTTGCTTTAATGCTATTTGCGATGTCATGTACAAACAGTACATCGAAGGTCGGAGAAGATCAACAATCATCTCAACAGATTGAGTATGTAATGAATGATAGTCTCTCAACAGATTTTTATACTGATATGAAAAGCTATGTTCCTGCAGAGGGATTTATACCTACAGCGGATATTGCAGTAAAGATAGCGGAATGCGTACTATTGGAAATTTATGGAAAGGAAAGTATAGAGAAAGAAAAACCTTTTTCTGTTAACTTGGTAAATGGAATATGGGTAATAGAAGGGCATATTCCTAATGGAAATGATAGTGCGCTGACTTTCTGTGGACAATCTTATGTGGAAATAAGAAAAAGTAATGGTGAGATTATAAAGCTTTTGCATACTAAATAAAAAATATTACTCTAATATAAGTTGCCTTTTTTCAATGAGATTTATTTAATTACTATCCTAACATCAGATATGCTATATCTTGTATGTTAGGATAGTTTTTTAGGTCTATCAAATGATGTAGGTCATGCAGGACTACATCCGTACTCTCCGGATGCTTAACAGCACGGGCACTTCCTATCTGGATAACATTTCCTATATGTATTATTTGTACGACAGTCTGGGACGGCTGACCCTGCAGGGGGAGTATACGGGTAAGAATCCTTCTTCCAGTCCTACCGTGCTTGTGCAGAGCTACTATGACGGTTACGGCTTTGTGGGTGGTACCGGACTTCCTACGGGCCAGTTCACCAAAGATACTTCCGGCTACGGCAGGGGTTCTCTTACCGGCAGTGCCGTTACGGTTTTTGGCAGTAGCACTAAGATCTATAAGGCTTTCTATTATGACATCAAAGGGCGCATGACGAAAAGTGTGCAGAACAACTTGCTCAGTGGCTACGACATCACAAGTACGGTTTATACTTTCTCCGACAAGCCGTCTGGTGTGTCCCATACACATACTGCCAGCGGCAAGAGTACGCGCACGGAAGTATATACCTATACCTACGACCATGCGGACAGAATAAGCAAAGTGCGGCATAGTCTTGGCGGCACTTCAATCACTCTGTACGATGCCACTTATGACAACTTCGGTCGTTTGCTGACCAAGCAGTATCACGGTACGAGCACCAACAAGCTGACTTATGCCTACAACCTGCGCAGCTGGCTGACGGGCATCAGCGGTACATGCTTCACACAGAACCTGTACTACAACACGGGTGTGGGTACTGCGAAGTACAACGGCAGCATCAGCAGCATGACCTGGAAGTCCGGGAACGAAAGTACAGTCCGTGGTTACAAATTCACTTACGACGGTCTTGACAGAGTACTGAACGCTACCTATGGAGAGACAGCAAGTATCAGCACGAATGCGAACCGCTTCTCGGAGAACGTTACGGGTTATGACAAGAACGGTAACATCAAGAGTTTGCAACGTTACGGCCAGACTGGTGCCAGTGCCTACGGCCTGATAGACAACCTGACTTTTACCTTGAACGGCAATCAGTTGAGCCGTGTGGACGATGCCGTGATGGCTTCTGCTTACGGTGGAGGCTTCGAGTTCAAGGACGGCGTGAAGCAGGTCGGAGAGTACACCTACGATGCGAACGGCAATTTAACCAAAGATTTGAACAAGGGAATCACCGATATTCAATATAATTGTTTAAATTTGCCAAGTGCAGTAACGTTCAGCGACGGAAGTACGATTACCTATGTTTATGCAGCCGACGGCACAAAGCTAAGAACGGTTCATAAGATAGGTGGCGCTACCACCACAACGGACTATTGCGGGAATGTGGTCTATGAAAACGGAGCCCAGAAGCTTCTGATTACCGAAGAGGGCTATATTACTTTGAGCGACAACAAGTATTACTATTACTTGAAGGACCATCAGGGGAACAACCGTGTAGTCATAAACCAGAGCGGAGCGGTAGAGGAGACAAACCATTACTATCTGTTTGGAGGAGTATTCGCTTCATCAACAAGCACTCAGCCTTACAAGTACAATAGCAAGGAATATGACACGAAGAAAGGCTTGAACTGGTATGATTACGGGGCACGGCATTATGATGCAGTGTTGGGACGGTTTATGACGGTGGATCCGTTGGCAGAGAAGTATTATTCAGAAAGTTTGTATACTTATTGTTATAGTAATCCTATAAATTGTATAGACCCTAACGGGAAGGATGGTATTTATATTGCCTTCCCTGATTATAAAATATCAACTCCTATTGGTAAAATTGGGAATTTAGGTCATGCTGGAGTATTATTGATTGATAATAAAACAGGAGTGACTAAATATTATGAATATGGCAGATATGACAAAGAGGGTAAAGGAGTTGTCAGAACATTCGCTGTTCCAAATGTAAAAATAGGACAAGATAAAAAGCCTACATTGGAATCATTGAATAAAACTTTATCAATAATATCTGAACAAGCGGGACATGCCGGAAGAATAGAAGGAGCATATATTGAAAGTGATAAGTTTAAAGAAATGAAAAACTATGCAGAATCAAAAATAGCGGAGAATGCTAATTCAAAGAGGAAAGAGTATTCATTAAGGAATAATAATTGTGGAACTTTTGCGGCTGATGTTTTGAAACAAGACCCATCTGTAAAAGATAAGGCACCAGTAATTATAGATCCAAGGCCCAATAGTATAGTTAAAGAGTATCAAGATAATTTTAAGTCACTAAATTATGATCCTAAAAAGAGACAAGTTAAAATTGAATAGATATGGAAAGTCAAAGTATATCATTAGGAGATTTATTTTCAGTTGAATTATTTGTAGGATCAATAACGTTTGTTTTAGGAACGGTTTTGTTCTTCTTATTATTATTATTGAATTTGAGGCTTAATCTTAAAACGACATTATTATATTGTTGCCTGCAATTGATACTTGTTGTCTCTCTTTCTACTATTTTCTTTATATTTTGGCGTTTTAATTTTGATATAATGATAGGGTTTCTATATTTACCAGGTGTATTATCTGAGGTTTTTATTATGCTCTTATTCTATTTTATATTAAAAATAAAAAACAAATAATTGAATAATATTTTTATAACAATTCTATTACAGCGGGTGGAAACATCCGCTGTTTCTTTTTATAGGGTACCCACTATAATAGAAATATTAGCAGTCTAACTTGCCAAGTGGAGTAATGAAGGCCCAATGGCAAAATTTATTCAATGAGCTTTAAAGCAAATGTTAACGCCGCCTATGATAATACTACAATCATTGGTACAGACACTAACCGTTTCCGCGAGAACGCGACAGCTTTCGTCTACAATAACAGCTTCGAGTTCAAGGACAGCATGAAGCAGGCGAACGAGTACACCTACGATGCCAACGGCAATTTAACTAAAGATTTAAACAAGAATATTACCGGTATATCATATAATTGTTTAAATTTGCCAAATACAGTAACGTTCAGTGACGGAAGTACTATCACCTATATTTATGGAGCCGATGGCACAAAGCTGAGAACAGTCCATAAGATAGGTACTACCACCACGACGACGGACTATTGCGGAAACGTGGTCTATGAAAACGGAGTCCAGAAGTTGCTTCTTACCGAAGAGGGTTATGTAACTTTGAGTGACAACAAGTATCACTATTACTTGAAAGACCATCAGGGGAATCACCGGGTAGTAATCAACCAGAGCGGCACGGTAGAGGAAACGAACCATTACTATCCTTTTGGCGGCGTATTTGCAAGTACAAGCAATACTCAGCCTTACAAGTACAATGGCAAGGAGTATGACTCGAAGAAAGGCTTGAACTGGTATGACTACGGGGCAAGGCATTATGATGCAGCGTTGGGAAGGTGCCATACCAATGACAGGTTTGTAGAGAAGTATTATTCGATGTCACCGTATCAGTATGGGGCGAATAATCCGGTGAATAACATAGATGTGAATGGAGATACAATTGTTGTAAATCCGAACCCGAATGGTTTGATAGATAATGTGAAAATGTTCTTTGGATTTGATACCAAGTATCAAAAGGACGTGAAAGCAGATTTGCAGCAACTTAAGAAGGATGATAAGGAAATTGGTGAGATGATTATTGAACTGGAGAAAAGTAAGAATGTTCATTCAATAACAAGGACTAAACGAGGAGAGTCTAATTCTTCAGGATTTGATAGAGAAAAAGCTAAAAAAGACACTCCGCAAGGAAGCATTATAAATTATGACCCTGATGTTAAAACGGATATTAATGGAAATCATCGGACACCAAGAATTGGTTTAATCCATGAGTTACAGCATTCGTCGGATGTAGATAAAGGTATTATGTCTTATGAAAATATAGGAAATGGAATACCCATGAGAGAAATTCGTGCTATTAATACTGAGAATAAAATTAGAAAAAGAACAGGAGATGCAAAAAGAACGGAATATCGTGGAAGGAAAATACCCCAAAAACTGTTGGAATAAGATTATCCTTATGTTGGGTATTAATCTCTTATTTGTAATGTGTGTACATAAAACAAGTGAGAGGTATGAAGATATGTTTGTTGATTCTACTTGGCAAAGCCCTTTTGTTGCAATGAATATAGAATACAAAGATAGTGTATATTCGATAGTTCCAAGAGAAGGAGATATGTACCTATTTCTGAATGATGGGGTAGCTAATAAGAAATATCGATATGAACTTTTTCCAATTTTATTAGAACAGACATTGGGTATAGACAGCATTACATTTTGTTCACTAAAGGAAATGGACTGTATGGTAACTCCACAGCCATACATAGATTCAATTTATAAAGGAAAAGTAGAAAATCTTATTTCTTTGCTTTTTAATGAGAAAGGTGTACTTTCTGTTGGTTTGTCATATCCAGAAGAAAAATATTTGATTTATTTGTTATTTCATCATGGAGTTTATCTTAATACAGATTGCGAAACTGGAGTTTTGTATATCTTAAATAAATAAGTATTTTATATTCTTGAAATAATCTATTTAATTGCTATCCTAACATCAGATATTACTATATCTTGCATGTTAGGATAGTTTTTTATTTACTTCCCGCTTCCGGAAAGACTACAAGAGAGGAAGTATACACTTACAGCTACGACTATGCTGACAGGGTGAGCAAGGTGGAGCATACATTGGGAGGCAGTGGAAAAGCCACTTATGACAACTTCGGTCGTTTGCTGACCAAGCAGTATCACGGAACGAGCATCAACAAACTGACATATGCCTACAACCTGCGTAGCTGGCTGACGGGCATCAGCGGTACATGCTTCACACAGAACCTGTACTACAACACGGGTGTGGGTACTGCGAAGTACAACGGCAGCATCAGCAGCATGACCTGGAAGTCCGGGAACGAAAGTACAGTCCGTGGTTACAAATTCACTTACGACGGTCTTGACAGAGTACTGAACGCTACCTATGGAGAGACAGCAAGTATCAGCACGAATGCGAACCGCTTCTCGGAGAACGTTACGGGTTATGACAAGAACGGTAACATCAAGAGTTTGCAACGTTACGGCCAGACTGGTGCCAGTGCCTACGGCCTGATAGACAACCTGACTTTTACCTTGAACGGCAATCAGTTGAGCCGTGTGGACGATGCCGTGATGGCTTCTGCTTACGGTGGAGGCTTCGAGTTCAAGGACGGCGTGAAGCAGGTCGGAGAGTACACCTACGATGCGAACGGCAATTTAACCAAAGATTTGAACAAGGGAATCACCGATATTCAATATAATTGTTTAAATTTGCCAAGTGCAGTAACGTTCAGCGACGGAAGTACGATTACCTATGTTTATGCAGCCGACGGCACAAAGCTAAGAACGGTTCATAAGATAGGTGGCGCTACCACCACAACGGACTATTGCGGGAATGTGGTCTATGAAAACGGAGCCCAGAAGCTTCTGATTACCGAAGAGGGCTATATTACTTTGAGCGACAACAAGTATTACTATTACTTGAAGGACCATCAGGGGAACAACCGTGTAGTCATAAACCAGAGCGGAGCGGTAGAGGAGACAAACCATTACTATCTGTTTGGAGGAGTATTCGCTTCATCAACAAGCACTCAGCCTTACAAGTACAATAGCAAGGAATATGACACGAAGAAAGGCTTGAACTGGTATGATTACGGGGCACGGCATTATGATGCAGTGTTGGGACGGTTTATGACGGTGGATCCGTTGGCAGAGAAGTATTATTCAGAAAGTTTGTATACTTATTGTTATAGTAATCCTATAAATTGTATAGACCCTAACGGGAAGGATGGTATTTATATTGCCTTCCCTGATTATAAAATATCAACTCCTATTGGTAAAATTGGGAATTTAGGTCATGCTGGAGTATTATTGATTGATAATAAAACAGGAGTGACTAAATATTATGAATATGGCAGATATGACAAAGAGGGTAAAGGAGTTGTCAGAACATTCGCTGTTCCAAATGTAAAAATAGGACAAGATAAAAAGCCTACATTGGAATCATTGAATAAAACTTTATCAATAATATCTGAACAAGCGGGACATGCCGGAAGAATAGAAGGAGCATATATTGAAAGTGATAAGTTTAAAGAAATGAAAAACTATGCAGAATCAAAAATAGCGGAGAATGCTAATTCAAAGAGGAAAGAGTATTCATTAAGGAATAATAATTGTGGAACTTTTGCGGCTGATGTTTTGAAACAAGACCCATCTGTAAAAGATAAGGCACCAGTAATTATAGATCCAAGGCCCAATAGTATAGTTAAAGAGTATCAAGATAATTTTAAGTCACTAAATTATGATCCTAAAAAGAGACAAGTTAAAATTGAATAGATATGGAAAGTCAAAGTATATCATTAGGAGATTTATTTTCAGTTGAATTATTTGTAGGATCAATAACGTTTGTTTTAGGAACGGTTTTGTTCTTCTTATTATTATTATTGAATTTGAGGCTTAATCTTAAAACGACATTATTATATTGTTGCCTGCAATTGATACTTGTTGTCTCTCTTTCTACTATTTTCTTTATATTTTGGCGTTTTAATTTTGATATAATGATAGGGTTTCTATATTTACCAGGTGTATTATCTGAGGTTTTTATTATGCTCTTATTCTATTTTATATTAAAAATAAAAAACAAATAATTGAATAATATTTTTATAACAATTCTATTACAGCGGGTGGAAACATCCGCTGTTTCTTTTTATAGGGTACCCACTATAATAGAAATATTAGCAGTCTAACTTGCCAAGTGGAGTAATGAAGGCCCAATGGCAAAATTTATTCAATGAGCTTTAAAGCAAATGTTAACGCCGCCTATGATAATACTACAATCATTGGTACAGACACTAACCGTTTCCGCGAGAACGCGACAGCTTTCGTCTACAATAACAGCTTCGAGTTCAAGGACAGCATGAAGCAGGCGAACGAGTACACCTACGATGCCAACGGCAATTTAACTAAAGATTTAAACAAGAATATTACCGGTATATCATATAATTGTTTAAATTTGCCAAATACAGTAACGTTCAGTGACGGAAGTACTATCACCTATATTTATGGAGCCGATGGCACAAAGCTGAGAACAGTCCATAAGATAGGTACTACCACCACGACGACGGACTATTGCGGAAACGTGGTCTATGAAAACGGAGTCCAGAAGTTGCTTCTTACCGAAGAGGGTTATGTAACTTTGAGTGACAACAAGTATCACTATTACTTGAAAGACCATCAGGGGAATCACCGGGTAGTAATCAACCAGAGCGGCACGGTAGAGGAAACGAACCATTACTATCCTTTTGGCGGCGTATTTGCAAGTACAAGCAATACTCAGCCTTACAAGTACAATGGCAAGGAGTATGACTCGAAGAAAGGCTTGAACTGGTATGACTACGGGGCAAGGCATTATGATGCAGCGTTGGGAAGGTGCCATACCAATGACAGGTTTGTAGAGAAGTATTATTCGATGTCACCGTATCAGTATGGGGCGAATAATCCGGTGAATAACATAGATGTGAATGGAGATACAATTGTTGTAAATCCGAACCCGAATGGTTTGATAGATAATGTGAAAATGTTCTTTGGATTTGATACTAAGTATCAAAAGGATGTGAAAGTCGATTTGCAGCAACTTAAGAAAGATGATAAAGGAGTCGCTAATATTATCACTGAGTTGGAAGATAGTGAGAATATTCATTATATTACAATGCCTAAGAAAGGGGCTTCTAATTCAACGCTAATTGATAAAGAAAAGGTTGAAATGAAAATCTCACAAGGCAGTATAATCCATTATGATCCCAATAATAGAAGAAGGAGTCGAAATGAAAAAGAAATGAGAACTCCAAGAGTCGGATTGAGTCATGAACTTCAGCATTCGTTTGATGTAGACAAGAAATTTGCCACTTATGAAACAACGGAAAATGGTATAAAACTAATGGAGGTACGCGCTGTTAATACAGAGAATAAGATTAGAAGAAAAACAGGTGATCCTAAAAGAATTGAATATGGTGGAAAGAAAATACCTAAAAAACTATTGGAGTAACATAATTATACCTTTAGTTGTTGTAATTGGAGGAATCGCTTTCTTCTTTCATATAGTGTATAAGCATTCTGAAAAAGCGATGATGGTTTCTGATCTTGATAGAGTACCTATAACTTCTTTAATGTCAGTAAATATAAAATGGCAAGATTCTACTTATTGTACAGTGTTGGAAAGTGTAGAATTATTTTCCATATTGGAGGAAGAAGGTAAAAAGACAATTCCTCAATTGAAACTTCCAAAGAAAGAGTTCATTGAACTTTCGTACAAAGATACTTTAATAGTAGATAGTCTTTCATTTATACAACTGAAAGATTATATAGTTATTCCTCAATATCGTATAGACTCAATTTATGAGAATGAAGGAGTGAAAGGATTACTTTCTGCTTATTTTGATGATGTATGGTTTATTCCATCTTGTGAAGATGGAATATTGACTTTGCCGGAACAACGGTATGTTATTGATATTTTACATAGATGTGGTTATTGCGTAGATATTGATTGTGAATCAGGTTGCATTTATATTGTATCTTCTCCTGATATAGGTTGATTACTTCAAGAAAAATCTCTTTAATTACTATCCTAACATCAGATATGCTATATTTTGTATGTTAGGATAGTTTTTTAGGTCTATCAAATGAAGAATTCTGTGTAGGTCATGCAGGACTACATCCGTACTCTCCGGATGCTTAACAGCACGGGCAC